>JAAUYI010134595.1_pt1 | contig 44557 bp, 37 predicted proteins | sample 7278041 | NCBI WGS metagenome assembly JAAUYI01 (sample SAMN14350216, study PRJNA611818) | marine sediment metagenome | isolation source: surface marine sediment (0.6m) | place: French Polynesia: Moorea | collected 2018-08
TATTTGACCAATCTACCAACGACTTGATTGGGGTTATCAAAGGAGTTTCAGTTTCCGATCTCGATCTGACAGATACTTCTGTATTCCAGTATGTATAGCAGTCTGATTTGACTCGTAAAAATTGAAAGGCTCAGATCCCCGACTTTTGGGAAAAGTCGGGGATCTGATTGGGTGAACGAAAAAGTAAGTAATAAGTAATAAGTAATAAGTAACAAGTGCCGGATTTTACACGTTTCCACCCAACCCTTACCCTAGTGAAACAACCAAGTATTGAAAGCATATTTAATACCTTGAGTTACGGGTAATGACTGATGGGGGTGGGTATAACCTGAAGGGAAAACAATTACATTACCAGTATGGGGTTTAATCTTGAGGTTTTGGCGATCGAAATAGGTTTCTCCACCCACAAAACCTTCATTTAAATAGCCTACAACACTAACATCCCGAATCGGAATACCTTGCTTTGCTTCTTCCAAACGGCTAGAAAGTAACATACTATCGATGTGACGACGATAGAATTCACCGGGTTCGTACTTGAGGATTGAGCAAGGCTCGTTGTGAGGAAATGCTATACCATAGTACTGGTAAAGCATTTTCTGAACCACATCTATTTTATAAAGTAATAGTTGATGGGTAGACTGGAGTAAGGAATTATCATTATCCAGTGACAATATTTTATTATTACGAATCTGCTTGTCTACTGAATTAATCTCGATACCTGCTTGCTGATAGCCAATACATTCGCATACCTGAATGATTTGGTTACATAAACTGGGTTCAATGAGCTGCTCTACCAAGAGAATTTCATTGCCGAGGTTTTGGAGTTTATCGAACTTTGTTAAGTTAAGTGGCATTTGATTGACTTGTGCTATTTATCAGCCCTTCCCTGCACCAACCCCATACGGGGAACAGGCAAGGCAGAAGGCAGTCCCGATGAAAAAATTTCACCATCAAGGATGAAAGTGATTTTCCATCTTATCCCTACTCACTTTCAAGTTAGCCCCTCATGGAAAAATCCCACAACCTGCCTATGAAAATGCTTTGTGACAACTCCTCAAGGGCGCACGCAATGCGCCCCTACTCCTTCACTCCTACTCTACCCTTCGGGAAGCCACTGCGTGTCTACGAGAAGCCACTTCGTGTCTACACTCCTTCACTCCTACCCTACGGGAAGCCGCTACCGCGTCTACACTCCCTATTTTCTAGCTAGCCCCCCACGGGAAAATCCCACAACCTGCCTATGAAAATGCTTTGTGACTAATTCTTCAAGGGCGCACGCAATGCGCCCCTACAAACTCCGCGCTGATTAACCATTTTCAAGCTACTGCCCCACGGGAAAATCCCACACCTAAGCTGTCAACCATCAACTAACAACTAACAACTAACAACTAATAACCATCACTCCTTCACTCCTTCACTCCCTCACTCCCTATTTCAGGGAGATTATGTCACTTCAGTTATGTGAAATTGTCCCCATAAGACACATTTTATTGTTAGCTTAAAGGAATGTTGATTAATGCCGAACAGCTGCTGCAATACCAACGCTGTAAACGCCGACCTTTTTTAGATGTTCGCGGTGAAAAAAGGTGGCGAGACAGTGGTAATGATTTAATCAAAAAGCTACACCAAGACAAAACTGCCCATCAAAAGAGAATTTTGGGTCAGTTTACCTACGAACGACCACAATATCCTCCTAGGGACTGGCATTTGGGACACAAAGCAACCTTAGAATTGATGCGGAGTGGAGTGGACTGCATTCATAAAGGTGTATTACTGGTCAATTATGGCTCAGAATATACTTTGGTGAGCCATCCCCATTTATTAATTAAGCAGCAGGGAAAATCTCTGTTTGGAGATTGGTACTATGCTCCGGCTAATATTGAACTAGGTAAGCGTCCCAAACAAGAGTATCAGGTGGTAGTAGCTTTTCATGCTCAGGTGTTGGCACGATTACAACAGTCAGAACTCGATCGCGCTTGGTTAATGTTACGGGGTAAAGATGGGGGTTATCCAGTGGATTTAAGCAAATGGATTCCCCAGATGGAAAGCATTTTGGAGGAGTTTATCCACAGTCTGAAACAAGATGAAGCGCCGGAGATGTTTATTTCTCGGCAACGTTGTAGTATTTGTCATTGGCACAGTGACTGTTATGCGATCGCAAAATCAAATCAACATCTATCCCTATTGCCTGGGGTAACACCAGTTCGCTACACCCAACTCCAGGAACTAAATATTACCACACCAGAATCACTCGCTAGCACACATCCCTCTGTGTTGTCAAATCTGGTTGGTTTTGATGAGCGAGTGGCATCAAAATTAGTATTACAAGCTCAATCAGTACTGGAAAATCGTCCCCTACTTTTACCGTTTAATCCAGAAATTCAAGATATGGAATTTCAACATTCCATTGAGCTTTATTTTGATATTGAAGCCCAACCAGACTTGAAGTTAAATTATTTGTTAGGGGTTTTGGTTGTCGATAAACAAAATCATACAGAAAAATTTTATTCCTTCTTAGCCGAAAAGCCAGAAGACGAACAATTAGTTTGGCAGCAATTTCTCGATTTAGTTTGGCAATATCCCCAAGCTCCTATTTACCATTTTTGTGTCTACGAATTCGATACAGTCAAACGGTTAGGAAAGCTTTACCGCACCCCTCAAAAATCTGTATTACCCGTCCTGAACCGATTTGTGGATATATATGAGCATCTGATCCAAAATGTTGCCCTACCAGTAGAAAGCTATGCTTTAAAAGCGATCGCTCGTTGGTTGGGATTTGAATGGCGTAACCCAGAAGCCAGTGGAGCTAAGTGTATTTACTGGTATGACCAGTGGTTAAAAACAGGCGATCGTAACTTACTGGAAATTATCCAACTCTATAACGAAGATGATTGTCGAGCTACCCGCAGTGTTAAGGACTGGCTATTCCAATTTTATCAAGAACAATCCCAATCCCATTACCAGCTAGACCTACACCTATAATTCATGGCAACTAGGGTATGAGAATAATTCTTCCCCACTCCGAACTCCCAACTCCCAACTCCTCTAGGGCGCAAGCCGCAGTGCCCCTACTCCGAACTCCCAACTCCGAACTTAAGGAGTTGTTTTACAAGAGTATGCTATGCTAATCTCCGCCAAGTTGTACTAGCTATCTATTATCATAGGTTTCCATGAAACTAATGAGAAAAATATGGTCTTTGCCCAAAATTATTTACTTTTTTATTCCGATTTTAATCATTAGCATTGTATTGATTAATACACCTGCTCCTGCTGTGGAAATAACTGGTATAGACTTTATCGGACACGCTACTTTACCCACAGGCTTATCCTTTCAAAAAACTGAATTAGGCGGATTATCAGGAATTACCTATGATGCCAAAAATGACCTCTACTATGCCATATCAGATGACCGCAGTCAAAAGTCCCCCGCTCGTTTCTACACCCTGAAAATCGATCTGAGTCAAGGTGTACTCAAGCCACAAGGCGTTCAACCAGTTGGTGTCACCACATTATTGAATTCAAAAGGTAAAAGTTTTCCCAATCGCACCATCGATGCAGAAGGTATTGCCTTAACAAATAAAGGAACTATATATGTTTCCTCTGAAGGTGATGCAGGACAATCTATTAAACCTTTTATCAAAGAGTTTTCTCTCGCCTCTGGGAAAGAATTGAACTCCCTACCCATCCCGAATAAATTTTTACCTACTGGTAATGGCAAACAAGGTATCCGCAATAATCTCGCTTTTGAAAGTCTTACTATTACCCCCAATCAACAGAATTTATTTACAGCCAGTGAAAATGCACTAATTCAAGATGGCACAGAAGCTAAACCGAAAACCAATACTTCTTGTCGCATCTTGCAATATAACCTGAACGCTCAACAACCAGAAAAAGAATTTCTCTATCAGACTAAGCCCGTAATACCACTTGTAAACATTTCTCGTTTCTTTGCCAGTGGATTACCAGATTTATTAGCTCTGGACAATCGCGGACATTTTCTCAGTATAGAACGTTCTCTTACTGGTTTGGGTTTTTCCGTTGCTCTTTACCAAGTCTCTTTGGAAGGAGCCACTGACATTAGTAATGTGGATAGTCTTTTAAAAGCCAACTCCCAAGCCATCAAACCAGTCAAGAAAAAACTGCTATTTGACTTGAGAAAGCTAGATGTATTATTAGATAACATTGAGGGATTAACCCTTGGTCCTAGATTACCTGGAGGGCACCGCTCATTAATTCTGATCAGCGACAACAATTTTCAATCAATCCAAAAAACTCAAATCTTAGCCTTTCGACTAAAGAGTGAATCCCGTTTGCTCAGATTGCTACGACGATTACGTTTAAGATAATCATCAAATTTTATAGTTAATTTCCAAGAACACTCAGTATTTATTCTTTGCCAGTATATATACTGAGTGCGATGAATATAAAGAGTTATCTTTTTTTCTGGTTCCGTGTAATTTCTCATCCACCTATCTGAATAAATGTGTTACACCAGGTTTACAACTTGACTGAGTTTGTAAACCATTTTTATTTCAAACAATTTCTATTACTTTTAGAAACATAGCACTAAGTTTTTGGCTGAGGACATTTTTCCCTTTTTCTTTTACCCTTTCCCCCTTTCCCTGTGGACAGACAAAGTATGATGTCCTAACCTATATACTTACTGCTATATATAAATTACTTTCTATTGTGAGCAGAAATTAATCTCTAATTGCCACATATAAATATGTTGAAAACGAGTATTCATAAAACTGTAATGCAAGAAACAGAATTAGACAGTTATATTGGAACTTTTTTAAATAACCGCTACTTAATTAGAGATTTAATTGGTAAAGGCGGCATGGGGAGGGTTTACATTGCTGAAGATGTGGCAAAAGGTGGTATGCCAGTAGCAGTAAAACTTCTCTACATGAACCTAGTGAATCAACAAATGTCCCAGCGTTTTGCCAGGGAGATTTTCATTGGTTCTCAATTAGGACGTAAAAGTCAACATATTGTCCGTATATTAAGCTATGGAATTACTGAAGATAACATCCCATTTTATGTAATGGAATATCTTCAAGGTAAAAACCTCAAGCAAATACTTCAGGAAAAGCCCTTAACAGTAGAACAATTTTTAGATGTATGTAGTCAAATTTGTTCGGGCTTGCAATGTGCCCATGAAGGTGTGAATCTGAAGGGTGAAATTGTACCGATAATACACCGGGATATTAAACCAGAAAATATTTTTTTTCCTGAGGAACAGAAATTTAGTTCTGCTATCAAAATTTTGGATTTTGGCATTGCCAAATTTATGACAGAGCGTGCTGGAATGACTTTAACAGAGTCATTTATCGGTAGTTTACCTTACTGTTCTCCCGAACATATGGAAGGACGCAAATTATTAGATGTACGTTCTGACATTTACAGTTTGGGGGTCATTATGTTTGAAATGTTGACTGGTAAACATCCCTTCTTTTCTCAAACACAGTCTTTTGGAGATTGGTATCAAGCTCATCATTTTCAAACTCCTCCTAACATTAAAGAAGTTAATCCTCAGCTGAAAGTTCCCCAACAATTAAATCAATTAGTAATGCAATGTTTATCTAAAGAAGTAGATAAGCGTCCTGAAAATGTTACTAGTATTTTAACTGTTTTAAATGAAATAAAAAATAGTATTCATAGTCCACATATTGAGTGTACTTCAGTTCCAGATAGCAATTCCGTTCAATTAATCCCTGTAGCCTCGTTAACAGAGAAAGAATGTTGGCAGCAAAGTTGGCCAAACAATAAGCCAGTTCAAACCATTGGTTTTCCCCATTTATTAAATACTCAAAATGGTTCAGTCCCAACTTTTTGGGCAATGTTACCTCAAGCAGAAATTACAAATTTAATTGAGGCGATTACATTGACGGAATTTATTTCTAATATGAATACATATCCGATGATTTTATGGACTACAATAGTATACAACCAAAGCTCTACATTTCATCGTTGTCTTTCTTATTATCTCGATTTAAAATCGAATAATAGCAAGGTCGAAAAGATAATTAGCAAACTAGCAGAAACTGGTTATTACCATTTATTATTCTTTTCTTTAGAAGAGCCACAAAAATGTTCCCAAGTTAGAACTATATCTCTGACTACAAATCAAAGAAAAGAGTTAGCATTCTATTTAGAAAATAGCCATACATATAGTGCATTAATTTCACAATCTAAAGCCAAAAATCATTTAAAATTTAAGCAAGAACAAGTTAGAAAAAGAGTAGTTAATAGTTTGAAGCATAAGGGTAAACATAAAAAAAATCAACTGACAAAATGGGTATCTAAATTAATATGCGTAATCCCTTTGTGGCTATTTAATAAATTAGAAAATATATCTTTTTGACTTTATGTGACTTTCCAGCCAGTCTTCCATATCTCCCAAGATTTCTGGGTAATTGATATCACTTTGAATTTCGTGATAGGTTTCTGGATATTCTCGAAACTGTTTATCTGGGAAAGTTACTTTGTGAAAAAATTCCAGACTACCTTCCGGTAAGGCGACTTGATCCGCACTTCCATGCATAATCAATAAAGGTATACAAAAATTTTCTGCCCCATTCTGAACTTCTGCAACTGCGATCGCAAATTCTGTTGCTAAACGGGCAGTACCTCTGGTGTGTCGTAATGGATCTTGGGCATAAGCAGCTAAAACTTTTTCGTCACGGGAAGCGAAGTTGGGGTTCATGCCCGTATTAAGGCTAAAACTAGGCAATATACGTGAAAGAATCCTGCCTAAAAATAGTTTAAACGGAGAAATTCCTACTTTTCCTATACTTGGGGCTAAAGCGATCGCACCCTGTAATTTTTTGGTAATTTGAGGGTAACGTAAGACGAAATCTAGAACTATTACACCTCCTAAACTATGACCTAAGAGAAAACACGGACATTCTGCTTCTTGGGTGGTGATCAAGTTGAAGAAAGCTTGGAGGTCTTGCCGGAATTCATCCCAGTTATTAATATACCCTCGTTTCCCTGGCGATCGCCCATGACCCCGTAAATCAAAACTGTAAATAGCATAATTTTTGGGAATGAGGTGGTTAACTATATTTCCATATAAGCCACTGTGACCCCCCAATCCATGAACAATGACTAAGATAGCACGGGTTTGCTCCTGGGGATGCCAACTTTGGTAGTATAAATTTAACCCTCCGGCACCCAGAAAAGTTCCTTGGTGATGATGCATTATGGTGCCTCTGCTATACAAATACGCCATTATGCCATTTTATCTTTTTGAGGGGGTTTGGGGGAGCTATAAAACCCCCACTGCAATTGTAAGATTCAGTGGGGGATAAATGGACTCCCCCAAGCTAATTATAGGGACTCGATGTCCCTATAATTAGCAATTTAGTAGTTTCGTATTTGCTAGTAAATAATGTATCATTGAGGAATGATAACACTTAACTACCGTTACCGAATCTATCCAAATACCACTCAACAGCAAACATTGATTGAGTGGATGGAAATTTGCCGCAGTGCATATAACTATGGGTTGCGATCAATAAAAGATTGGTGCAACAGTCGTAAGTGTTTGATAGATAGATGCTCTATTGAACGGGAATATATCCTAGGTGCTGACTTGAAGTTTCCCAATGAAGTCAATCAGCTTAATTCCCTGCCTGGTGCGAAGAAAGAGTTTCCCCAACTAGGTAAAGTACCTTCCCAAGTCTTGCAGCAAGCGATTAAGCAGTTACATCGTGGTTGGGAATATTTTCAACATAGAGGATACGGCTTTCCTCGGTTTAAAAAACATGGGCAGTTTAAATCGTTACTGTTCCCTCAATTCAAGGAAAATCCTGTTACCAACTTCCATATTAAGCTACCTCAGATTGGGGCAATTCTGATCAACTTGCATCGCCCAATTCCATCGGAGTTTGTGGTTAAGCAAGTGAGAATTATAAACAGAGCAGATAAGTGGTATGCATCTATCAATATTCAATGTAATGTGTCAGCTCCAGAACCAATGCCTCATGGACATCCCATTGGAGTTGACATTGGGTTAGAAAAGTTTTTAGCAACCAGTGACAGTGTTCTGGTAAAACCCCCTAAGTTTTTTAAAGCAATGCAAAGCAAGCTGCAATTGCTGCAACGTAGATTGTCTAGAAAACAAAAACGGTCAAAGAATTACGATAAACAACGGCTTAAAGTTGCCCGACTTCACCACAGGATTGACAACACAAGAAAAGACTTTCACTTTAAGGTTGCCCATAACCTTTGTGATGCTGGTGATATGGTCTTCATGGAAGACTTAGACTACCGAATCAGTGCTAAAGGGATGTTTGGAAAGCAGATGTTGGATGCAGCATTTGGGCAATTCCGCACCATTGTTAAATATGTGTGTTGGAAGAGAGGAAAGTTTTTTGGGGAAGTTGATGCAAGGGGGACTTCCCAGGAGTGCCCCGAATGTGGCACAGAAGTTAAAAAAGACCTATCCATTCGTACTCATCAATGTCTGGAGTGTGGATATACCACAGACAGAGATGTTGCCAGTGGACAATTAATCCGTAATCGGGGATTAAGTACCGTGGGACACACGGGAGTTGAAAGAGCCTGTGCAGTCGGTCTGCCGGGGACTGGGAAATCTCAGTCTAGGTCAGAGGCGAAACCCCGCCAGGGAAAAACCAGGAAATCCTCAAAGTGATTTGGGGAAGTCCCCACCACAATTCACTTGAATTTGGTGGGGGAGGATGTCACCGAGTAAGTCAACAATAAATATTCTCAAGGAACAATCTTTTGTGTATGGCTGCTAGCTATCAAAATAACCAATGAAAATTGTTGATTTAATTACCTGGTTTGAGTCATGGGCAAATCCAGCTTGGCAAGAAAGCTGGGATAACTGTGGTTGGCAAATTGAACCTGGGGTTTTACAGTCCCCAGCGCGGGTATTGGTGTGTCTGACACCGACTTTGGCTGTAATGGAAGAAGCGATCGCTCTGCGGGAATCTGGTATACCTGTAAATCTGATTTTTGCCCACCATCCCCTCATTTTTTATCCCCCCAAGTCCCTATGTACTGGGGATGCGATCGCAGAAATGGCGCGATTGGCTTTTACCCACAATATTGGTATTTATACGGCACATACTAACTTTGACCAAGTAGAAGATGGTACGGCGGATGTTCTGGGACAAATTTTATCCCTGCAAGCAAGTACGCCCATAGTACCCACCCAACCAGGTTTAGGATATGGCAGAGTCGGAAACTTGCCCACTTCCTTAACACTACAAGAGCTGCTGACAACTATCCATGCCCGTCTGCATCCTGACAAGCTACTTTTCTCCCCCACCGTTGATTTACAACAGCAAATTTCCAGAGTGGCTGTTTTAGGAGGCTCAGGAGCAAGCTTTATTCAAGCTGTCGTCAAAACTGGCGCCCAAGTTTATTTGACTTCTGATTGTAAATTCCATCAATTCCAAGAAAGCCGCGATGCAGGGCTAATTATCCTTGATGCCGGACATTATGCCACCGAACGTCCAGCTTGCGATCGCCTAGTGGAAAAGTTTCAAGCTTTGTCAGTTGATTGGGTACAGTTAAGCCAAAAAGACGAAGATTTTCGCCAATTTTTTCCTTAATGTAAGGGTACATCAAAAATTGAACAAAGGCAGAAGGCGATTTTCTTTACTCCCCCTGCTCAATAACTCAACAACTTAAGAGGATTCCAAGGGATTGGTTCTGTGGTGATTTGGAAGTCCCTAAGGACTAATCTGAATAGCAAACATTTGTTGAGTTTTTAAAATTACACTTATATATAGTATTTTTAACTACAAAAAAAACTACAAATATATTAATAGTGATTAGTATCACAAAATATATGTAATAACAATCACCAAAGTACATTATTCCAGATCAACAAAAAATGAAGAGAAAAGTTCCACACTATAAGTAACCTAGCCATTACCATTTTTCTATCAAGATGATTCGTACTCTGGTTGACTCTGCTTTTCAAACTGGATATTTAAGTGTTGCATCTGAAGGTCTTATCCGTCAGGTTCTAACTACAAAAATTTATCAGCCTGAAGATTTAGTAATACTGGCAGATCTGTGGGATGCAGTGCGTGCAGGTAAAGTGAAACGAGAAGGCTCCTCAGACTTGACCATAGAATTGCTGAAAAAATTCCAAATTGATTGATTCTCTTTCGTGAAAAGGATGAAGCCTATAAAGAGAATGAGTTAAGATTGTATACATAGGGGTTAAACTTAAAGCTAGGTCCCCATATTTCTCAGCCATGCCCATAAATACCAGTAGGCAAGTCAATCATTCCCAATTATCTCTTGTGCCAGAGTATTTATTATTACATAATGGTAAAAATGACTCACCAACGACTATAAAAATTGTCCGGACTAATTATGAATGATGTGACTTCTATCAAAAATATATTCTTGAGAATTAAACTGTGAGAACTCAAGTTACACTGGTGTGATAGTGCAAGTGCTGTAATAACATCCGTTGTTGCGCTCCTTGTCAATTCACTTAGCTCAGTTAGCGGCTCCCCTTAGGAGCATCTCCATCAGGCGTTTCCCTGGGAACATCGCCAAAGTCCAATATTTATGATTGTCATTGATATGGCAATACCTACATAACTTGTAGTTTAGGGTAAATCTCAGCACCTTTGAAGTTTGATGTAGATAACTTCTAAAGAGTGACGTATACTGGGAGTATACCTAAATGTTGACAGATTTAACGTTAGAAAAGGCAGAAGCAGTAGATGCTACACCGCAAGATTTATCAACTGTGTTGTGATGGGCGGGATGTATGTGTTTTCTTGCGGGACCAGCAACGCTGGATAGAACGCGCCCGCATCATCGATATCGAAGGAGACTTAGTCACCTTGCGCTATGAAACCGAGGAAGAAGACGAAATCTGCTCTTGGGAAGAAATGGTTCGACTCGAAAGTATAGGTGCTGTTAATCAAAAATTAGCTTCAGTACCAAGGGGAAATGTAGAACCACTGTTAACAGAAGAATGTCCTGAAGCCGAACGCATTCGTAATCCTTACAATGATACCAATCCAGAATAAAAATAGTGCAAAAAGGGATTACTCAGCAGTCAATCGTCGTCACAATACCTCAAATGCCCAATCGACGATAATATAGGCTGCATACAATTATTCTTTTGACAATATCCCCTCCCGATCTAATTTCTGGAGGGGATTATTTTTTGCGTAAGTCCTGTAAGTAATAAGTAATAAAGCGGTTCCCACTCAAATGAGGTTGTACCAGCAGCCAGAATTGCCAAGCCTTTCAGCTTCAAGTATGTACCTCACCAGATAGAGAAACGCTTTGACCACAGTCTTTGGCAGCTTACTCACGCTTCTGTGTTGTAATCGAAAATAGCTCACCTACTTACGCATAGGGGGTCTAGGAGGCATTCTCTGTTCTAGGGGAACCACTGCTATATTGACGCTAAAGTTATCTAAATTGGCTTGAAGAAGTTCTTTTTGGCGCTGAGTTAAATCTGGTATTTTTAAAACATCCTCAACTGTTTGGTAAGGACCATTCTGAACAATCAATTTTGCCAGAGTGGGGTAAAAACCCGGACATTCTGTAAAAGCCACTAGATTGGCATTATTCAAATCTATCTTTTGGTCTGATTCAACGCATAACTGAATATTCCCTACTGCCACAATTGTCCCCTGGTGGATATTAATCCCCTGTGCTGCTACTGATTGAGGTCTGCCAAAAAAACCAAAGCTAGCGATCGCCACTAAGCACAATATGCCTAACCATCTACCTAATCGCTTCATAAATCCATCCCTCACGCGATGTGCAACTCTTAAAAGATGAAATTCTACCCTATGGTTAACAGAGAGATTGTAATTGTTATCTGTTGCCAGGGTGGAACAATGTTATCTATCTTAATGGAGGTTCCCCAGACCCCACATTAGTTAAATGGACTTTGAGTGCATCTGGTATATTCACCGCAGTTTCCAAGCCCCGCACTCCATCCCACTCTAGATTTTCATTCCAAACCATTTGTGCTAAGTTAGCGTCAGTCAAGTCAGCACCACCAAGAATGGCATAACTGAGGTTACTACCACTGAGATTTGCCCCATTGAGAGTAGCACCACTGAGGTTACTACCACTGAGGTTGCTACCACTGAGGTTGGCATAACTCAGGTCTGTACCAAAAAGAATGGCATCGCTGAGGTCAGCTTGACTCAGATTGGCTTGATTGAGAATCACTCCACTCAAGTCGGCTTGATTGAGAATTACGGCACTGAGGTCTACGTTGCTCAGGTCTGCACCCATCATAATTGCTCCTTCTAGGTTGGCACCGTGGAGTTTGGCACTGTGGAGTTTGGCATAGCTTAGGTCTACAGCACTCAGATTTGCTTCGGACAAATTAGCACTAAAAAGAATGGTGTCACTCAGGTTACTACTGTGGAGAGTTGTATGGCTCAGGTCCGCACCACTCAAGTCCGCACGACACAGATCCGTACTACTGAGGTTCGCATCACCAAGTTGAGCATCACTAAGATTCGCGCCAAAGAGAATTGCATGACTCAGGTTCGCTCCCCGTAGGTCAGCGTTTCGCAGGTCAGCACCGCTCAAATCTGCATAACTCAGGTCTGTATTCGAGAGGTTAGCAGTATTTAGATTGGCATGGGTGAGATCCCCACGACTGAAATCCGCACCAGTAGCGATCGCTCCACTCAAATTACAACTACTGAGATCGGCACGGTTGAGATTGGCTCCACTCAGGTTGGCTCCACTCAAGTTAGCATCTCCAACAGAAGCATTATTCAGGTTAGCACAACTAAAATTAACCCCTGTGAGGTTGGCATTTCCTAAGTAAGCCGTACTCAGATCGGCAGTACTAAAATTAGCCCCTGTCAGATTAGCATCCCCCAGGTATGCACCACTAAAGTTACCACCCTTGAGAAATGCTCCTACAACACTAGTAAAATTACCAATTTCAATGGTATCGCTATAGTTGATAATCCGCAGCAGTTGGGAGGTAAAAAAGTTGTCTGCATCCCTTTGACCGGATGGATAAAAAATAATTTCTTGGCTGAGATGATCATGCTTTTGACCATAGTGGTGTAATGCCAAGAGCAATATCAGTACATTCAGTCCTGTATTTATATCTATCTGACGCAGCCCAAGGGTAATATTCTTTGCCTGTAGCTGCAACATTTTTTGTTGGGGTAAATTATAACCCGGTGGAGCATCAATAAATTCCCCTCCACACCAACGCAAATAAAAATCTTGCAGATGCTGAAAAAGTTTTACCGGCTGGAATCTATCCTCATGGGTCAGATTTTCCAGTATTGCTGCTAACATTTTCGGCTTGAGTACTGCGTTACTGAGTAAATCATAAATCTCTAGTGGGATTTGCTCTTTCCTATCCCCGATTTGCGACCATGTTTGTAATTGTTTTTGCAGCCTGTTCTGGAATTGCCTAGTTTGTAAATTTTCTTTTTCTAAGTTTACATTTTGGCGATAAAACGTCATATTTGTATGTTCTTTTTCTTGCAAACACTTTCCCTGAAAATAAATTTTTAAACGTTGCCAGATTTGAAATAAATTTAACATGATTGTATATGTTAATACCGATGCATCCACTGATGTGTTATGATTTCCCAGGAAATTTCTTGGAGCTAATTTTTGTTACTATCTACCTGAAAATTGTATTTTACAAAACATCTTAATGTTGAGATTGTATGAGATAGTGGCTCTAATGGGGAGGAGTTGCCTTGACCCCTAGGGTGTCAATACAAATGTAGGCTAAAATTGGGGCTTTTACTTGTCAGTTAACCGTTGTTGTCTATGTCATAGTTTTATGGCTGATTCGGCTTATTTCTTAGTCGAATGTAAAAATCATGTACACAACCTGCTAAAAACATAATTATTTTGGGAACAATACTACAGTACAACTGTGTCAGCAACCAGAAATTTGCTAGGGATGCTAATGCTTCCCTCAGATGAGCTGCTTAATATCAAGCAACTAGGTGGTTGGTTATAGTAGTACCAATTGGTTGAAGAGAATGCAAGATAAATGGTTTTTGCATGAGATCACAATTAAATAAAAAATTTTGCCAGGACATAGATGGGATGAAGAGATTAACCTGTTGTGTTATTTTGTTGCATGGTCTGTTTTTAGGAATATTGCACTCAAGTGCCCAGTCAGTGGCTGCCAATGTGGAATCCAAAGGCGGCTTCAAGGAAAAAATTGCATTGCCCAAAATGAAACAGGGTTCTTTACCCCGTACCCCAACCCAGGTGCAAATGTTAGAATCACCAAAGGGCAAAGTTATTCCTACAGCCGCCTCCCTTCCCAACTGGGCATTATCGAAAGTATGGGTAATTGACAACAAAAAACAAGTACAACATCAGCCTTTTATATGGGTAGCGAACAACACTCAATCACCTGGACAGCAGCCATTTTTACAACTAGCTAATAAGGCAGGAAAGCCTAATATTTCCAGGAAAAAGCCGAAAAAAAAGGATGGTTTGCAACCATTCGACAAAGTAATTAAAGACACTAGAAAAGCATCTGGTCTTTTCACTTTATATCGCCATCCCAAAAAGAATAAAATTTATCTAGAGATTAAACCACAGCAATTAAATAAAAACTTCCTCGCCACTGCAACCTTGGAATCAGGTATTGGGGAACGGGGTATTTATAGTGGTATGCCCTTAGAAAACTTTTTATTTTACTTCCAACGGGTAAATAACGAATTAAATTTTGTCGTGAAAAACGTTAACTTTCGCACCCGTGAAGGAGATCCCCAGGCGCGATCGCTTGCCCGTTCTTTTAGTGATTCTATCCTTTATACTATTAAAATCAAGAGCATTCACCCCCAACGTCAAACCATCCTCATAGATTTAGGGGACATATTACTCAAAGACCTAGGAGGATTATCGCAAAATTTGGGAGCGATCGGCAGTCCCAAAAAATCCTATTTTGGCGATGCAAAAGCCTTCCCCAAAAATATGGAAATTGAGTCAATCATCAACTTTGTAGCTGGTAAACCAGGCAAGCAGCGTAATTTTACCACCCTTGCCGATAACCGTGGTTTTCGCTTGCGGGTTCACTACAGCCTTTCTCAGCTACCGCAAAATAACTACCGACCCCGACTAGCAGACAATCGACTGGGTTACTTTATTACCGCTTATCAAGACGTTTCCAACGACGAACGCAAAGATCCCTTTGTCCGCTACATCAACCGTTGGCATTTAGAAAAGCAAAACCCCAAAGCTGCGATTTCTCCACCCAAAAAACCCATAGTCTTCTGGATTGATAATGCTGTTCCCTTAGAATACCGGGATACTATCAAAGAAGGGGTGTTGATGTGGAATAAAGCCTTTGAAGCAGCTGGTTTCCAAGATGCCATCCAAGTGAAGCAAATGCCAGATGATGCCACCTGGGACCCCGCAGACATCCGCTACAACACCATTCGCTGGATTAACACAGTGGATGGATATTTTGCTATGGGGCCATCCCGGGTTAATCCCTTAACTGGAGAAATCCTCGATGCCGATATTTTAGTGGACGGTAGTTTTATCCGGGCAATCAAAACTGATTACAAACGAATTATTCAACCTAGCCAAAAACAAAGCCGCACTTCCCTCTCGGCTTTAATGCACAATCGTCTCCTGTGTGCCAATGGATTAGATAATATTGTTTCACCTTCATCACCAGAGAAAAGTCCCCTCACCCAGCGTTTATCTCAATTAGCAGGCAAGTACGATCTTTGTTATGGGATGGAAGCTGCTAATCAGTTTGCTTTTGGTTCCTTGGCAATGTCCTTACTCCAAAGCAAACCTCCCACCAGTGCCCAAAAGAAGAAATATGTCCATGAATATTTAAGGTTGATTATTGCCCACGAAGTCGGGCATACATTGGGATTACGCCACAATTTCCGGGGTAGTACCTTACTATCGCCCCAGGAAATGAACGATCGCAAAATTGCTGGGAAAAAAGGTCTGACTACATCGGTGATGGACTACATCCCACCCAACATTGCTCCCCAAGGAACCAAGCAAGGTGACTATTTCCCCGACTCCGTGGGTGTTTATGACCACTGGGTAATTAAGTATGGATATACACCCATTAAAGCTGCATCTCCCATAGCAGAAAAGCCAATTTTAGATCGGATTGCCCAAGAATCCTACAAACCAGAATACAGCTACTCTACAGATGAGGATGTATACGACCTTGACCCCACCGCCAACCCTTGGGACAATAGTTCTAATGTATTGGTTTATTCCCAGTGGCAGCTAGATAATGCCCGGTTGATGTGGACTCGGTTAAATCAACGTTATCCCTTAGAGGGCAATAGTTTCACAGATGTTAGGGACAGATTTGGAACTGTATTAGGCAATTATTTTCAAAATATTTACTATATTTCTAAATATATTGGTGGTCAGTCCTTTTACCGGGTACATGGAGGAAATCCACAAAATAGATTGCCATTTCAACCAGTACCCCTGGAAAAGCAAAGAAAGGCATTAGAAAATTTACACAAGTATGTATTTGCAGAAGATGCTTTTAACTTTTCACCCCAACTACTAAATAAATTAGCACCATCCCGTTGGCGACATTGGGGTAGTAATCCCAAAACAGGGCGTTTAGACTATCCCATTCATGACCTAGTATTGTCCATGCAGAGTTTGGTATTGTCAGATTTACTGTCAAGCGATCGCCTTTCCCGACTTAAGGATATTGAGTTAAAAAGCGAACCCAAAAAATCCCTGACATTACCTGAATTATTTGATACCTTGCAAACAGGTATTTGGACGGAAGTAATCAAGCCCAAGAAAGACCAACCCTTAGAAATTGCTAGTTTGCGCCGGGGTTTACAGCGTCAACACCTCAAAATTTTGACAGACATGGTGTTGCGAAAAAAATCTGTTCCAGAAGATGCCCGGACGTTAGCTTGGTATAAACTGCGGCAATTGAAAGAAAAATTGGATCGGGTAAATTCCCAAGATGAATATACCAAAGCCCACCTGTTAGAAACCCGCGAACGGATTAAGAAGGTGTTAGATGCACCATTACAGGGGAGTTAAGGGAATTCAAAAGTCACGCATTCAAAAGTCAAAAAAACTACATTAATTTTGATGAGTCGCGGGATGTTTAGATCCCCGACTTCTATCCTAGGAATTGCTACAATGTGCGGATATTGATTCAGAAGTCGGGGATCACCTTACCTAGTCCTCAAAACTAATGAAAAGGACTACTGCCTTGTCCCATTAGTCCTGAGAGGTGAAGAAAAAAACCGCAAAGGCGCGTTAGACACGAAGTGGCTTCCCGTAGGGTAGGGCTCGAAGGAAGAGAAAGAGAGGATAAATTTGGAACCTGGTTTACCTATCAAAATTAATGGGACAGACCACTAATGTGGTCGAGTACTACTGTTCCACCACATTAGTTCTGAGGGGTAGAGGAAGAAACCGCAGAGGCGCAGAGAGCGCAGAGGAAGAGAAGGAGAGGATAAATCTTGAACTTGGTTTACCCGGCAAAATTAGTGCGATCGCCCATTACCTATGTAATATTTTTGACTCCATTATCTTGCTGCTGAAGTCTCACATCCAAAATAGGTGTTTGCACTAGGTGAACAGTTGTGGAAGCTACTGCAACTCTATCCTCTGTTTTATCAATTTCATCGAGAATACGGCTAAAAAGTTCGTCCTTTTTGCCGCGACGCTTCTTATACTGGACTACATAGCGCAATGTAAATTCCATCCAGTTATCATTTGCTATTAGGGTAACTGCTGGTTCAATTCTGGCATCTTCAATCAAATACTTATTTACCATGCGCTGCCAATTAGTTCTGGCGATGGGAATATACTCTCCTACAACTTCATCAGCCACTTGATGGAGAATTTTCCTGACTAAACGGCGATCGCTACCATATTTAATGGGAATGGAGATTTCGTCCCAGACAAAAGGAAAATCACCAGAGTAATTGTATACTGGTTCCTTAAATACAAAACTGTTGGCAATCCGTACAATTCGCCCATTATACAAGTCAGCTTTCACCCAGTCGCCACATTCCATCAAGGTGGTTCGCAGGATGCTAATATCAATTACATCGCCCATTATCCCCCCTAATAGTACGCGATCGCCTGGTCTGTAAAATTGACCTAGGGAGATCGCCGCCCAACCAGCAAAACTAGCAATTACTTCTTGTAAGGCGAAAGCTACACCCGCACCAATAAACCCAAAGAGAACGGTAAGCTGGCGAAAGCGATCGCTAAATACACTGGCTGCAAATAGCATCATCAATATATAGCCGATGAAGCTAACTGTTTTACGGAAGTGATAGCGAGTATCCGAATCTGGAATATACCGGGGGACTGTTTTATTGAGAGTACGAAAAATCAGAGAAAGGACGAAAATACCAACACTTACGTATATTATTTTGCCCACCATCGGGTCTTTAAGCCACTGTTGAATAACCTTGATAATATCCATTACCACACCATCCTTATAGGATATTGGATTTTAGATTTTTTGAAACAAAATAATTTTTAACTGGGACGCAGAAGTATTAATTAATAGATGAATCTGGAGGAGAATCTAACTGCTCATCCTTTGGAATCTCATGTACTTCGGGCATAGTTTCTCCCGTGTGTAATTGATTATTAACTTCGGATAATTTATAATTTAGTTCTTCAATTTCATCTTTGTGTTCTTTCAGCTTACGACTGAGATGTTTGTTTCTTTTTCTAATTTTAATGATAGTCGGCAAAGAAACCAGTAAGCCAAAAAGTACACCAAAAGTAAAGGTCAGTAGTAGCACTAAAGCCATAGAATCTTGGGAACGCCACCCTAGAAATTGCACCACTACTGGTGCTGAGTTTTGCAAAGCAAAAATCACAGCCATTGTTGCAATTAATAATGCTAGTAAAGTCAAGATTCGCATAACATATCTCCGATTCATTATTAGTTTACTAGTAGTAAAAAATCAAATAAGGAAGCAAATTTCATCCCATTCAGCTCATGACCAAAAAATAGACTGGATACAAGCCCCTGGATTTATCCGTGGAGAGTCAAAAATGAATTTATCAGCCCCTCGATTCATCGATGTAATAATTCTAAATTCTAAATTCTAAATTCTAAATTCGCTCATTCCCCTTGACTATTAGTGAGTTTCTGACGAATCTGTACCATTTGATGGATTTAAAGGGTTATTGAGTGGAGAAAAACGAAATCCTGGTGCTTTGTAGTCTTTTGGTAAATAATCTGCTGGGATTGTGGTTTGATTTCCGTCTCGCATGGCTGAGTAATGGGGTGAGAGAATTTCAATGTCTGCTTCATTGCATTTATCTTGAATATTTTGGTGTAGTTCTGAATATATTTTTGCCATGATGGTGGGTTTATTTGTGTAGGCATTAAGTTCATAGCTGACATAAAAATCATCTAGGCTAGTTTGCAACACAAATGGAGGGGGTTGCGAACGAATATGGGAGGTTACTAATGCCGCATCTATTAATACTTGATGTACTTTCCGCCAAGGCACATCATAGCCGAGAGTAACTGTAGTATTTAAAATTAAGTAATGGCTGGGGTCTTGAGATAAAGCACTATAGTTAATAATTTGACTACTTAAAACCGTAGCATTAGGCAGGGTAATCACCACATTTTTGATGGTACGAATCCGCGTCACTAATAGGGTTTTTTCCACAATATCCCCCATTGCATCCCCTATTTTAATGCGATCGCCAATCCGAAACGCACGGGTATAAATTAGAATAATCCCGGCAACAATATTGGATACCACAGCAGTAGAACCGAGGGATAACAGAACACCTAAGAAAACTGATACGCCCTGAAATGCAGGAGTACCAAACCCAGGCAAATAGGGAAATGCCACTACCAACGCCAAGGCAATTATTAAAAATAATACTAGTTTATAGGTTGGTTCTGCCCATTCTGGGTAAAATCCTGGAATCGATAAGTTTTCATTCGCTAATTCTCGAAATATAGGTCTAATAAATCTAATAATGTAGTAGGTAATAAATATATTTAGACCCAATGCAAATATATTAGGAAAATACTTGACAGCTCCCAACCAAAAATTATTTAATGCCCAGAAAAAATAATTAAATAGATTAGCACTGAGAGGTTTAGTCCACGGGAAAAAACTTAATACTAAAGGGATATAAATATATAAAATACCGAGGATTATTAATAGCCTAATTAGCCCCAATATCTTATGTAAAATATCAGTAACTTTAGATGCTGATAAAATTTCAATATTTTGAAATCGAATAGCTGGAATATGGGTTTCCCGCCAACCATCTAACCAGATAGTAAATCGACGAAAAACCTTACCTAAAATTACGAATAAGATAAATGTGGTAACAGTGGCTATGAATGTATAAAGAATGCCCAGAAGAATACTTTTTAGGCTACGTGCCTCTCGATACTTAGTAATGGCACCACCGAGAATGGGTAAATATTCTTGAGCAAGTTCTTGTGTAGTTTTCCCAGCAGCTTTACCATCCTTATCGGTAATTGTATAAATTATCTTGTTCCCAGCGACAATATTGGTGGTGTCTGGCTGCTCTGAAATTTGGATCGAATCAACTTTAATGGATAGGTCATTGGCGAGAGTTTCAATTCTATGGCTTACAGCCTGTGCCCTCTCTCCTGCTGAAAAGGAACCAACTCCAGCTTTAATTACAAATAGCTTTTCTCCCCCCAAAACCACAGGGGCACCATCTATTTTGGTAATCGCCGGTGCTTGTTGGGTAAGGGGTGGTGGGCTAACCTGAGAAAAAGCAACAGGGGTTACAATCATGAAAAAAATCATCATTGTAAGCCCCAATAATCTAAAAGTAGAGTACTTGAGGCTATATCTCATATATGTTTTTTACAACCTATAAATATGCAAATTATTATGTGGAAATAATTATATAAATTCAATAATAAAAAAAGTAAAAACAAGCAAAAAACTTTACATGGGTGAATGCATCGATCGCAAGTTAAGACCGTATGTTGTTTGTTAAGGCTATTTTTGATTCAAGTAGTTATTGAAACTGCTCATGACTAATGCCCAAAATATGTTGTGTTTTATGAAGGTATTTTTGAGTATAATCAGAGACGATACAAATTTTTACATCAGAGTGCTAAACCTCATCCATGTTGAAACCTGGAGTTTCTAATTATTCAGATGTGTCATTGTGACGCTCCGTAGACGCGTTAGCGGTAAGCCACTGCGGTGGTGAGGCAGTACCCCAAGTGGAGTAACTGCCGAAAGGGTTTCCCGGCATAAAGCAACTGCCGTCAACTGCCGTCAACTGCCGTCAAGTGGCGCACCCGTAGGCCTTGGAACAGAGTAACAATCCCAAAGTCACGTTATAAAACTACGGTTTTCAAGGTAGACGAGGTTTAAACTGCTAATTTTACTGCGCCTAGATTATATTTTGTCAGGGTTGCAGACCCTGACAAACTGACCATTTTCAATCTCAGTCAGCTTTCTGGTTGGCAACATTCACTCAGTCTAAGATTTGTGTTGATACGAACTTGAAATAAATGCCACGACATCTCCATTGTCACCAATCCCTAGTATTCGCCAAGATTCGTGGATTAATCCCGCAATTTTTGAGGATTTGTTTGTTTAACATCAATGGCAACATTTCCCTAGGATTTTTAGTTGGAATTTTTGTAGCGACATTTGTGATGGTGATTTCTATATCACCAGTCCAGGCTCAAATTCCCATACTGTCAAATTTAAAGCTAAATTCTACTGTGTTGACACAAAATTCGGAAAATGCAGTAGTTTCTGATTGCGTTCGCCTTGATGGACGCTGTATATTCAAAGTTACTGACCAAAAGTCAGATTTATCTAAAAGAATTGAAGAGATTGAGCAGAGACTGCACAATCTTAGTTACAGATACTTGCAAACCGACACCACTCAATTCAAGATTCGCCAACAAGCAGTGGGAAATTTACGGGATATATATATGTCCGTGGGGGATAAAGAAGTCCGTCTATTAACTGTTACGAATTGGGATGCCGAACTGGAAGGTGTCAGCATTGAGTTTAGAACAGACCAGATTATTCAGGAATTACAAGAAGGCTTAGAAAGGGCAAAACAGGAACGAAAACCAGGGTTTTTAATTAATCAAGGACTAAAGGCTGCTGGGATTACTGTGGTGATGTTCCTGAGCAACTGTATCATCTTTCGCAAAGAACGTTATTTCAGAAACTCAAAAAAACATTTATCATCCTCAGATTCATCAGAACATCAGCCGATATCAACCCAGCTAAATCGTAGACAACAGTGGAACATTACAGAAGTTCAGTATCGGCTTTTGCAAGTAATTAGAGCTGCAATTTGGTTCGGGGGAACTGTATTTATTTTCGGTCTATTTCCTTATACTCGCATCATCCAGCTATGGTTTTTTCGCAGTCTCAATATTCCTCTACAAGTTGGACTTGTGGGCTGGATAACCTATGTGCTGATTCGCTTTAGCTATGCCTTAATTTCCCGGTTGAATTCCATTTTTGCCGAAAATTATTTGCCAACTCAGGAAGCTCATCGTCGCTTACAATTGCGCCTGACAACAATTTCTGGAGTTGCACGGGGAATTGTAACCGTAAGTTGGATTATTGTTGGAGTTTTAGTGGCACTTTCGGTGACTGGTGTTGATATTGGTCCTTTACTAGCGGGTGCAGGAATTATTGGTCTGGGATTATCTTTAGCCTCGCAAAACTTAATCAAAGATGCCATTAATGGGTTTTTTATCATTTTGGAAGATCAGTATGCGGTGGGCGATTTCATCAAGGTGGGAGACGTAGGGGGTATAGTGGAAAGAATGAATCTGCGAATTACCCAGCTCAGAAATTCAGAAGGGGAGTTAATTACCGTTCCCAACAGTGAAATCAAAATAGTTCGTAACCTTTCTAGTACTTGGGCAAGAGCAGACCTAAATATTCCCATTTCCTACCAGAGTGACGTAAATGGAGCTTTAGAGTTAATTACTCAGGTAGCGGAACAAATGAGTCAAGATCCGATTTGGCAGAAAACTATTCTTGAATCTCCACAGGTGCTAGGAGTGGATCATTTTGGTACTCAGGGGGTAATAATTAGGGTATGGTTTAAAACAGAACCCCTACAGCAATGGAGTGTTTCTCGGGAGTTTCGTCGTCGGATTAAGATAGCTTGTGATGAAGCGGGTATTCCTATCCCTTTACCTCAACAGCAGGTATGGTTTAAGGAGTCTCACAATTGAATTAAGTTTTGAAGGATATAAACATTAATCAAATGGGAATTGGTGAATCTACATAAATTGTTGGTTCATTGATTGAAAATTCCATCCCACGAGTGACTAATTGCTGAGAAATTTTGGTATTAGCTAACTCTAATAAACGCTTACGCAACTGAGTAGAATCTTCGCTTGAACCCAAGATAAAAAAAGTTATCCTGGCACGAGTTCCTGGTTTATCTTCAGGTTGAAAAAAATTTATTTCTGTACTACCTGGATCGATACCAAATAGAGCATTAGTACTTGCTTGAATTACTTTTTTCACAAAGGCTTGCCCATGCTTCTCTAAAATATTCACAAAATCTAGATAAAGCAATACCATTACCTTTTTACCCCTAGTAATGTTCTCAATATCCTTAGTTGCCATAATTGAATTAGGAACAATTAACAGAGTATTTTTGGCAGCCAGACGAATTTTTGTGGAGCGCAAACCAATTGATTCTACTCTACCGTATATATCTTCACTATGAGGATTAAAGTTAACGCGAATATATTCTCCAGGAACATAGGGACGGTCTAAATATAATACAATTGTCCCTAATAATTGCTCTAAAACCCTTTGGGCCGCAAAAGCGATCGCAATACCACTAATACCCAAACCAGTAAATAATGCAAATAGGTTTACATTTTGGCTTTGAGCAAAAATTACAACGGCGGTAAATCCGACAATTACATTGAAAATAGTTTCACCGACTAAGATAAAATCATCAGCTGACTTTCCTAATTTATCAATGATAATAACTCCATAAACACGCACAAATTGCTTAAAAGTACGAGATATTAACCAGGCAATACTAATTGTTAATCCCAGGGAAAGTAAGAATTTTAAAAACTGGTATAAATCTTGATAAACAGAAATTATATTTAGACAAAAGTTCCATAGAATAAGTGTACCTGTAACTTGAATTGAATTACTCAGAGGATCAAGTAAATTTTCGTAACTAACAACTTGTTTGGGAAAGAATTGTTTAATCACTAACCTGACTAACAAAGGTGTATAACGACCTAAAAGTAAGGAAAGTGTGGCAAATATTAAGAATGCTCCGAACCTGAGCCCTAAGGTAACTAAAAAGTTTTGAGCTGCCTCGTCAAGCTGAATAATATTATTTAGCATCAATTCTATGTCCACTTTAATTTTTATAAATTAATAGGTGAGGAAACATTAATAGTTTTTTCTTCTATGTCAAAACTAATGCCATATTCTTTCAATTTATAGCTAATATTTTGTCTAGCAATATCTAGGAGTTGCTTACGTAATTCCATTGATATTTCTCCTGAACCTAGCAAAAATAAATTAACTTGTGCTTCTACAATGTTTTGTCCTGAGTTATCAACTATATCTTGAAAATTAACTTGGGTAATGCGATTATCTAACCCAAAAATATCTTTAGTACTATCTAAAATTACTTGGCGAATTAAAGCTTTTTCTTCTTCAGATATAGCTTTATATAAAGTCAAGTACATTAGGGAAATTACCTTCTTGGCATCGGTAAGATTTTCGATGCTTACCTGAGTCAGAACATTATTAGGAATAATAACTAGACTACCTTTACCAGAAGTCCGAATTTTTGTCGAACGCCAACCAATAGATTCAACTCTACCAAAAGTTCTATCAGGTAAGTGGACGTAATCATCAACTACAAAGGGACGATCTAGATAAAGTACAACACCTCCTAACAATTGTTCTAAGGTTTTTTGAGCAGCAAAAGCAACTGCTAAACCTCCAATCCCTAAACTCGCTAATAAGCCAACTAAATTAATTTGATGTGTTTGAGCAAATATGAAAATAACAATTAAAATGATAGTAGCATTAGCTAAAAATTTTGCCAGAATTAAAATCTCACTATCTAGTTTTCGCTCTCGTCTGAGAGCCGCATTTAACAAGTAAATATCAAAAAATTGCCTAAATATCTGAAAACCCAACCAGCTAATAGTAATTGCTATTGATAAACTAAAAGTAATTTCAAACAATTTTAGCCATTGTTGTAAAGGGGAAAATAAGATTATTATATCCGTAATTGCTAGAATAATTACCAATAATAGCTGATTTTTATAAGGTGCAAATACCTGTTGATAAATTTCTTTAACTCTAGGGGTAATTAAGCGATGTTTGACAAAATTAAGAGCTTTCGGAACCCAGATGGCAGTAGTAATTGTAACTATTACAGCTACACTGACAAAGCTGAAAATCATACCTGCCCTAATTATAATGTTATTTGGAAAATAATCAATCATAGAACTCGAAATTGAAGAAGTAATAATCAAAACCGAAAACATATTGTTTTAATGAGATAGAAAATTTGATGGGTCTGAAAAGTAATAGATAAATACCGATTTATTTTGAAAATAGGTAACGTATCGATTATGCTCAAGAAGATTTTAGTGACCCTTGGTAATATTCGTAAACAAAGATGGTGAGGCGCATATTATGAGGGAGAGGATTTTGTACCCAAAACTCTTGAATCGGATTATCCTGTTCAGCACGAATCTCCAAGGGTTTTCCTGATATGCAAGTATAAATATTGAAGTTATAGCCACAACGAATTGCAACATCCCCCGGTTGTATGGTTATAATCGCTTTGGTTACAGGAGGATTGAGTTTAATTTTTTGGTAAGCTATTTCCGGTAATACGGTAAGATGATATACCTTCAGGGGTTCGGGTAATTGTGGATCTTGATTACCAGAATCAGGGGATAGGCATGTGCTAGCTTCTATTACTGGAATTATAAGTAATAGTAATAACCAAAATAAACAGAAAAATATTCTGCGTCTAATTTGTACTGAGGAATGAGAGTTTGACACAACAAGCCTCTCGGCTAACCCCTATTAAAGTGAAGAATAAGTTGTGGCTGTTTAATCTATTCCAATTTCTTGCCAACACCTCCATGTAAATTTTCCCATGGTTTTGTCTGAGGCTGTGATTTCTTTTAAAGTTCTTTACAAATTTTTCTCAGGTAGAATTGAGACAATAGAGTATGAGTGACCAATTCCCAAGTTGCACTCGCTTTCAAGGATAAGAATAAGAAAGCAGTTGTTTTTTGTACTTCGATTTGGATTATAAATTTAACCAACAGTATTGAAATCGAATTGCCAACAAATGAGTCAAGATAAATAATATATCGGTGCAACAACTGTCAAAAAAACAAGTAAGCACCTGAGTTGATAGGTAGATTTGGGAAAAAGCTAATGGCTGGGGTAATTCCAAAGGTGCAAAGTTGGTGGAGTCAAGTATTCAGTGAAAATATCTTGCCCACATCAGATGTCATGAATGCTACCCATGACAAATCTATAGATAGGCAAAGATTGGCTAGCAGACAACGTTTTTTGCGGCAAAGATTAGACTTGTGGTTGTGGTTGGCACTAATTTGCGTTTTTAGCTTTACCGTCAAAGACATTTATAACTTTTTTTACCCCCTACCAGAATCCCAGAAAATTCCCGAAGTACTGAGATATCAGTTGCCGATTATTGATGCCGTAATGTTACTGGGTATTTCAGTCTGTTTAGTTACTCGTAAAACTAAATTTGGTCGTTTATATCCCGGCATATTATTTCTGATCTCCTCTTGGTCAATTAGTCTCATACCCCAGATTTTCCTCACTCTGAATCGATTTGCCATTCCCAGTCCTCTAACTTGGTCATTGCTATTTCTCAGCCAAGCCACTTTTATGCCAGTGCGCTGGTTATTGCATTTTATATCCCAAGCAGCCGTACTCCTTTACTACTTCGGGGTTAACACCACACTAGGGCTAAAACTACCACCGCCAGTGAGTGATAAACCCATTTACAACGTCACCTTGATATTGTATCTATTTTGGCTGTGTGTTATTTGTGACCTTGGTGTTTATCTTTACGATCGCCTGCAACGCTCTGAATTTTATGCTCGTAAAGAAATAGAAATTGCTTACCAAAAACTAGGAGTAGCAGAAGCCAAATATCGTAGTATCTTTGAAAATGCTGTGGAAGGTATTTTCCAAAGTACCCCCGGTGGACGCTACATTACAGTCAATCCGGCACTAGCACGTATTCTGGGTTACTCTTCTCCAGGGGATGTCATGGCAAATTTCACTGATATTGAACATCAATTATATGTAGAACCCCAGCGTCGTGCAGAGTTCATCCGCTCAATTGAACGGGAGGGGTTGGTAAGTGAATTTGAATCCCAAATATATCGCCGAGATCGGAGTATTGTCTGGATTTCCGAAAAAGCTTATGTCGTGCGAGATGAAAATGGTAAAACTCTGTACTATGAAGGTCTAATTGAAGACATAACCAAGCGAAAACAAGCCGAAGAAACACTGAAGTTATTTTTCCATGCCGTTTCCCATGACCTGCGTAACCCAGTATTGGGTACCCTAATGGTATTAAAGAATTTGTTGCATCAGGCTCAAGTAGAAGAATCCCCCAACTCTTCCCTAATACCCGTACCGCGTCAAATATTAGAACGGATGGTACAAAGTAGCGATCGCCAATTGGATTTGATAAATTCGTTGATGGAGGCACATATTAACGAGGTTAAAGGGTTATTTTTACAACTCCAACCCATACAGTTGCATAGGGTATTGGCAGATACTTTAACGGATTTAGAACCAATCCTGGCGGAAAACCAAGCTACCCTCAACAATTTACTCCCTACAGATTTACCCTTGGTTAATGCCGATGCCATTCAACTGTGGCGAGTGTTTTCTAACTTGATTGGCAATGCAGTCAAACACAATCCCCCTGGATTAGAAATCACCATCAATGCCAAAGTAGAAGGCGATCGCATTCTTTGCACCGTAGCTGATAATGGTGTAGGTATGAGTCAACAACAGTGCGATCGCTTATTTGAGCCTTATGCTTGGGGTAGTAATCTTCGCAATTCCGTCAGTTTAGGATTGGGCTTGTATTTATGCAAACAAATTATTAATGCCCACGGTGGAGAAATTGGTGCTAGTAGTACCATGAACGCAGGAGCTACCCTTTGGTTTACTTTATTTATCTCCTCCGTGCAAAGGCAATAATCTGAGTGATTTGACCATAAAAAAGTATTTTTGCCAAAAAATATCTGTTAATTTGCGGAATCCTCTCAACAGAACTTGGATTCAATATTAGTGAAATGGCATGGCAACGCTCTTCCTGGTAATTACAGGGAGAGCTCTTTTTTTGCCAATTCCACCCTGATTTAACGTGAGTTCGACGAAATTTTGAGGCTAAAACCCTTATGAGTCAAGGATTTGTACAATTCAAGTGAGGAGCCACTTCCCGAATAGTTGAGAATAAACTCAACAATTAACCTAAACTTAGTAAATCAGTGTGAGTTCGACGGAACTCAGGTTAATTTTAACTCCGAACACCGAACTCCGAACACCGAACTCAGGTTGATTTAACCCTCTTATGTTACTCTGGGAAGAAAAAAATAAATGTAGGTTGGGTTGAACTCATTAGTTGCACCATTCAAGGGCTAGCCCAAATTTCCGCCTAGGAATCAATTCCTAGGCTCAAGGACAAAGTCTGATAAATCAGACGCTTGCAAGGCTTTGAGTCGGTTTTAACCTACTTGGTTTATCAGCCTGGAAATTCATATCTACTGAATACGCCAAATCTTAATTTTCCGATCGAATCCTCCACTAGCGAGGGTTTTCCCATCAGGACTAAAAGCGATCGCACTTACCCAATCGGAATGTCCAGTTAATGTATCCAATAACTTACCCGTACTTAAATTCCATAATTTAATGCCATCACGCCCCGCGCTAGCAAGTATAATCCCATTGGGATGAACTGCGATTTTATTCACCCAACTTTGATGACCTTTAAGGGTACGCACCAATTTACCCCCTTGGAGATTCCAGATTTTAATAGTGCGATCGCGGCTAGCAGTAATTAAATTTTCACCATTGGCAGTGAAAGTTATACTACTTACGGTATGATCATGGGCGGTAAATTCGCCAATTAATTGACCACTGGGCAAATTCCATAACTTAATTATCCCTTGCTGATCCCCACTAGCTAAAATTTTACCATTAGGTGCAACTGCCATAGTATAAATCGCATTACCGTAGCGAACAATAGTTTTCAGGGGACGCTGTTGTGATAAATCCCAGACGCGAATCCCATCTAAACCACCACTTACCAGTAAATTATTATCAGGAGATACCGCCAAAGATAAAACATGGCTTCTATGGGCGACAAAGCTACGATTAAACCTCCGGTTCCGCATATTCCACAGATTAATGGTATGGTCGCTACCACTACTGGCTAAGGTTTGACCATCCGGCGAAACTACTAAGGATTGTACTGCCGTCTGATGGGCTTTTTTGATTGAACCCATGTGTTTGCCAGTGCGAGCATTCCACAAACCAATTGCTCCTTCATTATCTGCCCCACCACTAATCAGCACTTTACTATTAGGACTGAAGGTCAGAGATTTGATAGTTCCGGAATGTCCCCGTAAGGTACGTACTAATTTGAGATTAGTAAATTGATTGATCCTCGATCCACTGTTTTTGCGATCGCTGGTGGCAGAATGGACATTTTGAGCATCAGTAAATAAATTGACACCTACAAGACTAGCGATCGCTATGGGTAAAAAAGCTTTATGTAACCATTTGTAAGAGCGAGATTGCATAAAATTTCAAGAGTCTATCGCTACCATTTTTATTAGGATACCCAGAGAAAAATGGTGCTATTTAGGCTCTTTTACTGAATATAATTAGTTACTTTGATGTTATTTTTTCTCAGTATTTACCCTATAATTAATCACAATAATTTTTGCCCAGCGTGAAATTACAACCTCCTTCTTGATTGACACGGGAGATTGTAGCTCCAGATAAGTATGGAATCTATACTTAAGAGCGTGGAGGTTTTTTCTTAGGAATACTGAGCATAGGTAGTGTAGATGTAGAGCTTGAGGGTTGGGGAGGTAAGTAATATGGTTGCTGTTGTTGCACCACAGGTTCTTGAGACAAAGGCTGACGCTGTTGAGCGCGCCACCATCGCCATGTAAGAGCTATACCTGTCGTCCCTAAACCAACAATAAATAACGACCAACTATCGTCGAATCCACCAATTAGTGCATCTACTACTCCCATAGTTATAAGTACACTAATTATTGGTTCTTTATGGTAACTTAACTTCAAAAAACGAGGTAATACAGCATTCATCACAGCTTGCTTTTTTCCTATTCACTTTTCCCATGAATTTACCGAGAACACCTCACCCGCACTCAGCGTATCTGATGTGTCGGGTAGGTACTGAGGGACTCACTAGTGCGAGTTTCGGTTCGCACCAGCCTTATATTATTATAATTTTTCTAGTTTGTAGATGATAGTTGTGTATAGACTTGATAAAGATCGGTTTACCGTATTACCAACTTGAAAATGGTTGTTAGTTGTTAGTTGATAGTTGACGGTTGACAGCTTAGGTGTGGGAGTCGCACTTGAGATATATTTTCATGGCTTGGTTGTGGGATTTTCTCGTGGGGGACTAACTTGAAAATAGGGAGGGAAGGAGGGAAAGAGGGAAGGAGGGAAAGAAAATTGAGTGGAGTTTTCAGTTTTTCGGTTATTTATTCTCAAAGCTGTAGACGCGCAGCGTCCACACTCCATCACTCCATCACTCCATCACTCCATCACTCCATCACTCCATTTATTTCAAGCCCAGCCAGGATAATACCCCTTGATTGGTGACGTACTCAATTATCACCAATAAAAGGAAACCAATCATGGCGGCTCTACCATTCAAACGCTCAGAATATTCATTAAATCCAAATTTAGGCTCCTCTATTTTGGGAGCCACACTAGGTTTTGGTTGGCTAATCATTTAAAACTCCTGTGGTGGCAAGGTAAATTTGATCGGAATTATTTCTCATCTACCTCTAGCTATCATACAAAAAATCTTTACATTTTGTAACTATTCTTTACTTATTTTATAAATGCTTAAACTTTAGTCGAAAGGAAAGAAACTGTAACATAATTTCTACACATTGCTTTTTGACTAATTATGAGTAGGATTTATGTAACGGAAAATGTCCTAATACCCCAATTTGAAAAAAATGGGACACATGATTGATATGATGTCCGGCAAATCACCCATAATTTAGGACATAGTGCAAAAATCTTAAACATCTTTCTCCCTCTGCACCCTGCACCCCTGGGGTCTGAATGATAAGTCTTTAACCGAACACGATATGATTGGTAGGGGCACGGCATCTACAAATTTCTTGGTATATGAAATTAATATTACCTACGCCGTGCCCGTGAGCGTGTAGTAATTTATGGTGCTTTCCTTAAAATAGCGGTTAAGCGTTGGGTGTTATGGTTAAGGAAAGAGTTTGTTCACTCTCGAAGGTGCAAATTAGATTTATTTCTTTGTCAAAAATAAAATTAAAAATATCAGTATTAAAATGGCTTCAGTTCCCAATAAACCATAAATAGTTTGTTTCTCTTGAGAGTTAGAAGCAAAATAATCAATAAAAATGGTATAAAGAACGAACTGGGACGAGAATGCAAGCAGGAATAAGCCGATACCCCAGACTTTTCGTTGCCAAAGTCCAATTACTGCTGCTATATCTAGGATAAGGTAGACTATATCAGCAATTCTCCAGAGTGAAGGAGTTTCTAACCAAGGTTTTCCCCCTAAACCAGCCATATTACCAGCGTGGACAATCGCACCATAAGCGAAGACACAAGCAAGGACTCTTAAATAAATCCCCATCCAATACAGTTCTGTTGCTTCTAGTAAATAATTAAACATATGCTGGTATAAAAGGTAAGATAAATTTAAAAAATGAATTTGAAAAAAGTATTTTTGTATAGGTATATACCTTGTATCATCTAGAGATTTTCAAGAGGGTTTCTCGTCAGAATATTCTAAAATCTAAAATCTAAAATCTAAAATCCAAAATCTAAAATCTAAAAATTGCATGACTTTAATTTTAACTAACGATGACGGCATTGATGCACCGGGTATTCAGGCGCTGCAAAAAGCGGTAAATGGTCAAAAAGTAATTATTGCCGCTCCTAGAGATCATCAATCTGGCTGTGGACACCAAGTTACCACAAATCGTCCGATTCAAGTCCACAAACGTTCCCAATCTGAGTATGCCATCGCAGGGACTCCTGCTGATTGCGTAAGAATTGCAATATCCCATATCTGCAAAGATATCAACTGGGTAATTTCGGGTATTAATGCTGGTGGTAATTTGGGTGTGGATGCGTATATTTCCGGAACTGTCGCCGCCGTGCGCGAAGCTGCGATGCACGGTATTCCAGCGATCGCATTATCTCACTATCGTCAAGGAAAGCTTGATTATAATTGGGATTTAGCAGCTAAATGGACAACAGAAATCTTAGCTGACTTACTTCACCGTCCCCAAGAAACAGGAACTTATTGGAATGTTAATTTACCCCATTTACAACCGGGAGACAGGCAACCAGAAGTCGTGTTTTGCCAGCCTTGTACTAAACCTTTACCTGTAAATTACCAGATCAAAGGCGATCAATTTTATTATATTGGGGAATACGGTAAACGCGATCGTATTCCTGGTAGTGATGTTGATGTCTGTTTTTCTGGAAATATTGCAGTTACAAAGCTTCAACTCTAAACCACAATCAGGCAACTGCCTGTGTTTTCCATCGTCAATTTGACTGGCACAAATCAATCATCGGATTCTTCTAACAAAGTCATCAAGCGGTCTAAAGTGCGTGTTAGCTGGGTTAATTTTTGGAGGGACTCATCCTGAGTGTCAGCCAAAGTCTGTACTGCGTCACACAATGCCAAAATTTGATACCCTTGTTGCTGTAACTGTTTTCCCTGTTCTTCTGAATGGACACTAAGAGTATCCACCCTGTCAGCTAAACGCTCAATAGTTTCTGTAGTAGCAAGTACTGCCTCTCCAATCTGCTCCACAATAGACTCCAGTTTGCTGACTTTTACTTCCGCTCCTGCTAGAACCATGCTTTAATACCTCAATTATTAGACATTGCACTACAGTTTCTGCCCATATTTCAATCAATAGGGACATCACATAGCAATTACTATGGCAATGATTACGTGTATAATTTGTGACTTAGGGAAAATTTACCGCAACCAAGTGTTAATTGCGATCGCTGTTAAATTCATGGGTTAATTTACACCCACTAAACAATTTATTTGTTTACACTCAGATGTACTAACTTTTTGCTAGTTACTGTAATATAGAAAACTTTAATTTCTTACATGGAAAGCAATTGAGTCCATTGATACTCCTCGCAGAGCATCAGTAATGTGAAAGATGAGTGTAAAATTTTAGTCTTAACACCCAGTTGACAAAAGATTCTAGCACAGCAATATCTTAACGTCACCTTCACCAATATTTGTTCATCCTTCAAAAGAAATATTCATTTAACTTCATCTTTAACTTTAACTGAAGTTTATAAACAATATTGATCCCCAGTTTCTTGATAAAGATTCAGTGAATATACGGTAAATTCAGTTCCTCTATAGTTCAACCAAGTTTATAGTCATAAACATCAGTGCTATATCTCATCTCATATTGAATTGAGAATTTTAGGCAATATTTGAACAATATATAAATATAGATTTGGCTAATGTACCAAACATCAATAACAAATATTTTGGTAGATGCTGGTTCTGAAGCTGGCAAAGTTCAATTCCCTCCCCACCGATCCGTAAACTCTAAATTTAAACGATGTTTGGATATTGTGGGGAGTTTAGTTGGGATGACAATCCTTGCCATTGTTTTCATCCCCATAGCGGTTGCGATTAAAATTGATAGTCCCGGTCCTATTTTCTTTTCCCAAGAGCGTTATGGACTCCAGGGCCGTCCATTCCGTATATATAAATTCCGTTCGATGGTGAATGAAGCCGAACAGCTAAAATCCCTAGTCAACAACGAAGTTAATGGACTCTTGTTTAAAAACAAAACTGACTTTCGAGTGACTAGGGTTGGTAAGTTTTTGAGAAAAACCAGTTTAGATGAGTTGCCCCAATTCTGGAATGTGCTGTTAGGTAACATGAGTTTAGTCGGGACACGTCCGCCAACTGGTGATGAAGTTGCTCATTATAATCAACATCATTGGCAGCGGTTAAATGTAAAACCAGGACTGACTGGTGAATGGCAAGTTAATGGTCGTTCTCGAATTATGGATTTTGAACAAGTAGTCGATCTAGACTTGCGATATCAGAAAAAGTGGCATCCAATGTATGATTTACTACTTATTATAAAAACTTTTTACGTAATATTAGCTAGAAAAGACGCTTATTAGAGTCAAGGGGAATTTAGAATGAGCGAATTTAGAATGAAGAATTTAGAATGAATTGAGGGGCTAATGAGATAAGGAAAACATTTTTTCTCTCCACGGATGAATCCACACGGCTTGTATCCAATCTATTTTGGAGAATTTAGTGGATGGCATTGCCAAGGGACACTAGCTTAACCACTCTATAAGAAGAAGAAGTTGCTGTTGCGTCTACCCAATCACCCTACTCCGATTGAGAATAAGTCCTATAGATCTATATATTTGGTGAATTTAGCGATCGCAAAAATCTATCTGCTTCTTGTACGCTCATCAGCAAGGAGTAACCATCAGTTGTAGGGAGATAAACAACATTATGGGGTTCTGTGACAAACAATAAAGCCTTTTCCCCATTGTGGAGTTTAAACCACCCAGAACGGTATCCAGGCAAACTAATACCATTAGTTCTCCTAGTTGGCTGATAGGCTGAACCCCTATTTATATCTACCTTATGACTCTGATTCACTACTAGAGATGTTATGGGGATATTACGCCCATAGATATCACCTTTTATACGTAGTTCTGTGTTGGATAGTTCAAACTGTACGTGACGGCATGAGTAAGCAGCATAACCCATTAGACAAATGACTGCGGTCATTATGAGGGCAAATAATCCTAGTAACCACAATGCTTTAGCGGGTGCAGGAATAATCTTGAAGACTTCAGGCATTTCAGTTATCAGTTATCAGTTATTAGTTATTAGTTATCTCATGGATATCAAAGTAATTGATTTCTAGATGGGGTTTTTATTTTTGACCGAAAAAGAAAAGGATACAAGCCGTGTGGATTCATCCGTGGAGAGAAAAAATGTTTTCCTTATCTCATTAGCCCTTCGATACCCTACACCGAAGGCTACGCCTACATCGATGGGGTAATAATTCGCTCATTCTAAATTCCCCTTGACTGGTTTCTAGCCTGGAGGCTGGAAATCTATACTGGGAGGCAGAGCCTCCCTATATGTGTTTCCAGGCTCAGCCTGGAAACGAGTGAATTTTTCTCCCCCTGCACCCTGCTCAAGAGCATTCACAGCGATTGGTTATTTTTTTATTTGTCAGTCCCTAAGGGCGTATACTTACCTCCCAATGCCTCTACAATTGTCCTTGTATTGGCTGACATCATTTTCACATAAGAATCACCTTCACTACCAGCAGCACCAATGGAGTCGGAATATAGCTGACGCGGTGGTAATTTCACCTTGGCTTCAGCTGCGACGGTTTTGATTAAAGCTGGATTAATGGTGGTTTCGGCAAAAATGGCAGGGATACCAATTTTTTTTATAGCATCTACCAGTTTTCTTACTGTTTGGGCACTTGGTTGCTCTTCCGTACTAATACCAATTAAAGTGCCAGCAATAGGTATACCATAGGCACGCCCATAGTATTGAAAGGCATCGTGGGTGGTGACTAGTTTACGCTTGTCTGGGGGAATGGTAGCAATCTGTTTGGCAATCCAAGTATCCAACTGTTGCAGTTCCTGGATTAATTGCTGCGCTTGTTGGGTAAATATTTCCCGATCTTCTGGTGATAATTCAATCAAGGCATCTCGAATCACTTTTGTCATGGCGATCGCATTTTTGACATCACCCCACACATGGGGATCGGGTACGGTTTGCCCTTTCTCTTTCTCTAATTGCAAGGGTTTCGCTGCTTCTCCCACAGCTATTTTACGCCCCTTAGCTGTGGAATTCATTAATTTAATTAGCCCTGGTTCTAAATTAAAACCGTTGTATAAAATTAGTTGGGCTTTTTCCAGATTTCTACTATCTGCTGGTACGGGTTCGTAAACATGGGGATCTGTACCTGGCTTGAGGATACCAGTTAACTGAATTTCATCTTGGGCAATTTTCTCAGTCAAATCTGCAATGATGGTGCTGGTTGCAACTACCCTGGGTTTACCATCTGCTGATGTAGAGTTCTGGGAAGTTGGCTGACTGCATCCCCCCATGTATATCGCCAAACACACCCCCATCATTACCCGCCAGCAATGTTTACCCATTGACTGAGTGATTCCTCTCATAGACTTGTTATATTATTTTTCATTTTTCTTTCATTTTTTAGAGTATATTATTTTCATAATCTTTTCATTTTTTATTTATGTCTCCCTTAGAAAATTTGATTGCCAATACAGCAAGATTGTCTGCTCCCAACAATTTCAACATTGAGAGAGTTTTACCCACAGAAGAAGAATATTACTGGATTCAAATCAGTCACCTGGGAGTGTATTACCGCACCCAAGAAGCTTTGAGTGACATCAACTGTATTATCAAGCCGGGGAGATTAACAGGTATTTTTGGTCCCAACGGTGCTGGTAAAAGTACCATGTTAAAAGCCATGTTGGGGTTAGTTCCTGGTAATGGGGTGGCATTGTATCAAGGGGAGCAATTGATGAAGCAACTAGATAAAGTTGCCTATGTACCCCAACGCAGTCAGATAGATTGGACATACCCGGCGACGGTGTGGGATGTGGTGATGATGGGCAGGGTGAAGAAGACGGGATGGTTGCGTAATTTTTCTGCTGTTAGTCGTCGCATAGTTAAGAATGCTTTGTCAAGGGTGGGGATGATGGATTATCGCCATCGTCCCATCGGACAACTTTCTGGGGGACAGCAACAGCGAGTGTTTTTAGCCCGTGCATTAGCCCAAGAAGCAGAGATTTTCTGTTTTGACGAGCCATTTGTTGGTATCGATCAAAAAACCCAAGGGGTGGTGTTTCAGGTGTTTCAAGAATTAGCCGCAGCTGGGAAAATTGTGGTGGTGGTTAACCATGATTTGGGTGAATCTATTACCCATTTTGATGATTTGATTTTATTGAACCGTGAGTTAGTTGCAGCAGGTTCTCGCAACCACGTATTGACTGAAGAAAATTTATACCATGCTTATGGTGGTAGGGTGATTTTCTTCTCCGATGCAGCGTAGTGGGGAGGAGTGAGGGAGTGAAGGAGGGAAGGAGGGAAGGAGTGAAGGAGGGAAGGATTAAATGCTAACAACTAACAACTAACAACTAACAACCAACAACCAACAACCATTTTCAAGTTAGAGGATTAGAGAAATATATAAAAAATGATAAATAACGAATTACTTCTGTTTTTGCCTAATGTAATTGAAGCATTACAGTACGAGTTTATGCAGCGATCGCTCATTGTAGCGATTCTGGTAGGCTTATTGTGTGCGGTTGTTGGTAGCTACTTGATGGTGCAGCGATTGGCTTTGCTGGGGGATGCCATTAGTCACTCGGTTTTGCCCGGACTAGCGATCGCATTTATGCTAGGAATGAATATCTTTGTGGGGGCTTTTATTGCCGGGGTACTGAGTACTATTTGTATCACTTGGGTACGGACGCGATCGCCTATTAAGGAAGACGCGGCGATGGGGATAGTATTTTCGGCGTTTTTTGCTTTGGGGATTACCTTAATTACGGTCATTCAAAAGGATAATAAAATTGACCTCAATCACTTTCTATTTGGGAATATTCTCAGTGTTACATCCAGTGAGTTACGGGATACTGCGATTATTACTGCCATAGTATTATTGGTAGTGTTTTTACTATATAAAGAGTTGTTATTTTATACCTTTGACCCCTTGGGAGCGCAGGCAGCAGGATTACCCATCAATAAGCTGAATTTTGGACTGATGCTGTTAATTTCTTTAACCATCGTCACTAGTATGAAAAGCGTGGGTGTTGTGTTGGTTTTGTCCCTGTTAATTACTCCTGGTGCAACGGCTTATTTATTAGTCAAGCGGCTGAATCAAGTTATGTTTTTGGGGGCGATAATTGGGGTGATTTCTAGTATTAGTGGGATGTTTATTAGTGATGCTTTTAACATTCCCTCTGGACCTGCGATCGTTTTAGTTGTGTCGGGATTCTTTTTGTTGGCGTTACTATTTAGTCCTAGTCATGGGGTTTTGCAGAGACAGAAGTGATGAAGTTTATTGCACGGACAGATTTAATATTTTTCCTTGGGTTGACTCTAAAATTGAATCCCGGATAACTGACATTAACTTGGGAAAATTCAGCCTAGTAGTTAATTTGGTCGCGCTCATAGAACCATTGGTATTAATACTGATGAACTTCTTGATTTTAAATTAGAGGTGATAATAAAATCAGGAGGTGAAATTTAGAAAAATTTTTGAAGGAAAACAGTGAGTAAAATAGTCATTGCAGATTTGTTTATGGAACTCGATCATAAGCAAACAGAACAAATCCATGGTGGCAGCGGCTACTTTTATGTATATGACATAGAGGAAGGGAAGTTTATCAAAGTACAACAGCCGGACCAAGAGATCGAAATTCCCACCGAGTTTCTTCCACTATTTGGGCTTACGCCATAGAATAATGTAGTGATGTGACTTTGTGTTACCAAAATAATACGAATTTACTACTTTCTTGTTATCGAGCCATTACAGCTAATCGAAAGGCACTGCTCACCTTACGCTTCCACTCGAAGGTGCAAGATATGCAAACGCCCCTACCCAAATGCTATAGCTCGCGCTCTCCGTAACAAGGTTAAAATTAAATTAATCGTTCTCTCGCTCTCGGCAAATATTAATTATGAGATGGGAAGAAGTTTGTGACAATAAAATTTTACAAGATTTACCCTTCAAAATCGAATTAAATAAATGGGGTCAAATTGTCATGAGTCCCGTAAAAATTAAGCATTCTTTTTACCAAGGGAGAATTCAACGTTTATTAGAATCCTTATTGAATACGGGAGAAGTGATGCCAGAATGCGCTATTAATACATCAGATGGGGTTAAAGTTGCTGATGTTGTTTGGTGTTCAGAGTCACGATTTACTCAAATTGAAGATGAAGTGTCAGCATCAATCGCACCGGAAATTTGTGTAGAAGTTAAATCCAATGGTAACAGTTTGGAAGAAATGGAATTTAAACAACAATTATATTTAGAAGCTCAAGCTATAGAAGTATGGTTATGTAATGAACAAGGTGAAATGAAATTCTATAATCAACAAGGTGAATTAGAACAATCTCTATTAGTTCCTCAATTTCCCAAGCAAATTAAACGGTAATTAAACCTCATCCATCTTGAGAACTGGAGTTTTCCTTCCAGGGAATACCAAAAAAGAAATTATCCTGTAGGGGCACGGCATCTACAATATTCTTGTATAGGTCATAATCTTACTAATGCCGTGCCCTTTCGCGCCATTGGAATTCGTAAGTAAAAACTATAGGTTTCAAGGTAGACGCGGTTTAAAAGAATGTAGAATTTAGAATTTAGAATTTAGAATTGCGTTTTGCAACGGAGATTTTACCCCGACGCAAAACGCGCTGCTTGTAGAAGCAGGTGAATTTAACCCCCAAAGTTGGTTAATCTGATTGCTATTGTTTAGATCCCCGACTTCATGTCTATTAACCAAACCGACGGAAGATAAAAGTCAAAATTTGTTTTACCAACAACCACAGCAAGTAAAACGGTAAAATCACTATCACCAGTACAATTGCCACAAAATAACCTAACCAACGCTTCAAAATGCCAAGGGGAGTGCGTTGACGTTGCAAGATTGTCAAATTTTCTCGGACTGTCACCGTAGTGGGATGATTTACCCCTAACACCCGTTGGCACATCTCCAGGGCATCAACATAAAGGGGTTCGGCATCGGCGTAACGCCCTTGGCTATAGTAGAGTAACGCTAAATTGTTCAAGCTAGTAGCCACATTGGGATGGTCCCCTGCAAACAGCCGCTTTCTCATCTCCAGGGCATCAACATAAAGGGGTTCGGCTTCCGCGTAACGCCCTTGGGAACGGTAGAGAAACGCTAAATTGTTCAAGCTAGTAGCCACATTGGGATGATCCCCTGCAAACAGCCGCTTTGTCATCTCCAGGGCATCAACCAAAAGGGGTTCGGCTTCGGCGTAACGCCCTTGGCTATCGTAGAGTGCTGCTAAATTGTTCAAGCTTAGTGCCACATCCGGATGGTCCGCTGCAAACAGCCGCTTTCTCATCTCCAGGGCTTCAACATAAAGGGGTTCGGCTTCGGCGTAACGCCCTTGGCTATCGTAGAGTCCCGCTAAATTGTTCAAGCTCCCAGCCACATCCGGATGGTCCCCTGCAAACAGCCGCTTTGTCATCTCCAGGGCATCAACCAAAAGGGGTTCGGCTTCGGCGTAACGCCCTTGGGAACGGTAGAGTTCCGCTAAATTGTTCAAGCTAGTAGCCACATCCGGATGGTCCCCTGCAAACAAAACCTGGCAAACCCCTAGACATTCCTCACGCCAAGGTTCTGCTAATTGATAGAATCCCTGTCCCTGATAAAATCTTCCCACCCCTACAAATACCCAGGCGACTTCATCCTCAAGGACTGATGCAAGGGAATTTATCTGTCCCTGTTCTCTTTCCTTGGCTTCTGCGATTAAACGCCTTCCCAGTTCTTCAAGATGGGGATTTGTATCTTTGAAGATTTCGATCTGTTCAGAGGTAGGTGATGGGGGAATCTGTCGCGCTATAGTAATCATGGCGGTGGCGAAGGTTCTTTCTAGGAGTGGTTGCATTTCGCCAGACTCCGCCAATTGTGACTGCAAAAACCACCGCACTAGGGAATGAATTTGATAATATCCCTCTGTTTCTTCTACCTTTTGCAGCAAGTTGCGTTCGTAGAGTTGCTTTCTTGCTTCGTTGAACTCCTGTGGTGACAAATTTAATAAATTGCCTACACAATCAAACTCCGCCTGCGCGGACTGGGATACTTGATCTGAATCAGTTTGTTCAATGTTTTGACTTTTTGTGGCTACCCAAACCACCAATTCCCAAAGAATCGATTGGGGAGAGAATAAACTCAAGAAGTTTCCTAATTGTTGCGTTAGGGGGTTGAGTCTTTCCCAGGTTAAAGTAAAGGCGGCTTTGATTCCCAGTTGAGTTGAGTTGAGAGTTTCCCGGTTTTGTAGGGCAGCTTCTGCTAATTTTTGCTCCTGCAACCGTTGTAACATCATGGGGAGGGATATTTCCGGGTCTTTGACTAAATAACCGCCCACTAAATCTATCCCCAAGGGCAAATATTCCAGACACGCACATATATTTGCTGCGGCTTCTGCTTGGTTTTCAACTCGTTTGTCTCCCTCTCCTAACAGCCGTTGCAACAGTTCTAATGCCTTTCCTGGTTCTTTTTTTGGGGAGAGAACATCTATGGGGATTTCTTGAATAAAATTACGGTCTAAATTTCGTAGCCTGGTAGTAACTAATACTCGGAAATGGCTATTGGTGGGAACAGCTTCCCGGAGATTGGCTAGGTCTGTTACGTCATCGAAGATAATCAGAATAGGTAAGTCAGAATGGGGATAGTTTGACCAACACCAAGCAACCTGTTCCTTCAGGGATAACAGTCTTTCTTGCTTGTCTTTTTGGGGAATTTCTAAACCCAACTGTAAACTGAAAAATTTTAAAACTTCCCCAGGAAGATTAGTTTCTCTGGCGTTAAACCAAACTATTCCTCCATACTTATCTTCATATCTTCTCGCATATTGGGTAGCTAATTCCGTTTTACCTACCCCTCCCATCCCCGCTAACGCTACATAATCCCCACGCTGCAAGTCTCCATGCAACAGGGATAGTTCCCTTTCTCGCCCCACAAAATGGACAGAACCGCGAGGTATATTTTTTGTGGGACGTAACTGTTTTTCCCCGTGAATAATCTGAGTCCCAATGTAAGCTTGTCCACCAGGCATAACCACCTGACCAATTTTCTCAGCAAACTTCCTGGAATCTTCAGACATTATTTATACAGTTACCTATCGCCAAGTTTAAAACGACTGATTCTCGATCTTTCCTTTTCCACCAGGCATAACCACCTGACCAATTTTTTCTGCCAATTTTTGTAAATTAGGCATGGAAAGAATTTCATTAAATTTGGGATTGGGTTCTGCTTTCGCTGCTGCTACTAATTCCTGCATAGCTTGATTAACTTCAGGATTAGCTTGAGCAGCAGATTCTACTTCTAATACAGCCTTGCCATAATCAAGTGGTTGTTCTGGTGCTTTCTCGATCCCACTTACAGTCTGGGGAGATTGTTTTCTCAGCTTGACGAGAAACTTACCAGTCTTGTCCCATAAAGCTTCGGCTACTTTTTCACCCGTTTTTTCCAGTGCTTTAGTCGCAACCACTGAACCAATGGCTATAGCCGCAGTACTTAAAGGTTCCATAAATCACACCAACCACAATTGTATTTTGAGCATATATACAATGGTGACTGACAAATCAGAACTCAAATATAGAAGTTCAAAATACTTAAGATATTCTCGAAGGGGTGACAGAGTAACAGATCCCCGACTTCTTAAAGAAGTCGGGGATCTAAACACCCGCAACTCAGCAAAATTAATGTGGTTAAGTACTAATACAAGATGACAAACAGGTATTAAATATAACCATAAGTGAAAGAGCGATCGCTAACTATTACAAGTCGGCGGAAATACAGCAATGGTTTATAAAATGTCAAAGCAAGAGTTCACAATACTTTTGACTTCCGCGCAGCGGTACTATGGCGTTCCTATTAGCCTGGAGTGATGAAGTTCCATTATTCTTAACCTTGAGATGTAAAAATTGCCATATGTAAAGCATAGGAAGAAAGTGAGATGGCAAATGAAGAGTATCTAGCTTTGCTCAAGCAAGGGGTAGATGTTTGGAATAATTGGAGAATCAACAATTCAGATAATATAAATCCTGACCTCAGTGGAGCTGACCTGAGTGATACTGACCTCAGTGGTGCTAATCTCACTGGTGTCCAATTATTAGGTGCTGACCTAAGTGATACCGATCTCAGCGATGCCCAGCTAGTGAATGCTAATCTTAGTGATGCCATTCTCAGGGATGCTGACCTTAGTAATACCCAGTTAGTAAATGCCAACCTCAGTAATAGTGACATTATTAATGCTGATTTGAGCAGAGCTAACCTCAGTGAAGCCGAGCTAGTAAATGCCAATCTCAGTAGTGCGGATCTAAGCAATACCCAATTCGTGAATGCCAATCTCAGTAATGCTGATCTCAATGATGCTGACTTGAGCAATGCCCAGTTAGTGAATGCCAATCTTAGCAATGCTAATCTCAATGATGCTGACTTGATGGGGGCTGACTTAAGCAGAAGTCAAGCAAAGGGAACAAATTTTACAGCAGCAATACTGACAGGTGCTTGTTTATCAGAGTGGAATATTAACAGTGCTACAAAGCTAGATAATATCGAGTGCGACTACGTTTACTTGGAAAGTGGACAGCTTCAACGTCGCCCTAGTAATGGAGAATTTGCACCAGGAGAGTTTATCCAGCTATTTCAGAAAGATGAAGAAAATGATAGCTAAAAAATGAACAGGGCACAAGCATTCATAGGTGTCAAATTAAGGTAAAAATTGCTTCAGGCTTGGCTAACACATCCACCTGGAACTAAAGTTCCAGGCTCATAAACGAAGTCTACTGAAGTAGACTAAAAAATTTTCAGGTGATTCAGTCATCTTTAGATGACTTTGTCTACTCGCTGTGGAAATTAATGATACTGTGGGCGAATTGGTGGGGGGTATGACCAATTATGTCCATATACCAGATACCAGGTATTTCAGTGCGTTTCAACTGATAACTTGCACCAATGTCGTTTAGCCCACATTCCTACCTGGAAATTTATTTCCAGGCTGATAAACCAAGCACCTTGTACGCCGAAGGCGTTCCCGTAGGGTAACGCGCTGTTAGCGCAGCTTGTCCGTAGGACATAAGCCTTGCCTAGTCTGATTTATCAGACTTTGTCTTTGAGCCTGGGAATTAATTCCTAGGCGGACATTTGGGCTCGCAGCTAAATTGTATAAAATAAAAAAATCAGGTGATTGTAGTGCGGGCATCCTGCCCGCTTTATGTATACAGTTTAGACGCTTAACAGCTTATTATCCCGCGAGTTCACTCTCTTGCTTCTCTTGCTCTGTTTCTGCTGGCTTAGGGGTATCTATTGCCACAACATCTGGTTCTACAACAGGTTCATCTGAAGGTTGAGGACTTGTTTGCTCTGTTTCTGCTGGCTTAGGGGTATTAATTGCCACAACATCTGGTTCTACAACA
>JAAUYI010228961.1_pt1 | contig 43593 bp, 26 predicted proteins | sample 7278041 | NCBI WGS metagenome assembly JAAUYI01 (sample SAMN14350216, study PRJNA611818) | marine sediment metagenome | isolation source: surface marine sediment (0.6m) | place: French Polynesia: Moorea | collected 2018-08
CGTTGTGTAAGACCATCATCGGGTTAAGTCCCGAACTTTGTCCCTAACGTGGCAACGGCGGATGAGACGGGAAGCCTATACTGTACCGAAGGTCAGTGTAGGTACTTCACAAACTAGCCATTACATCCCGTGCAGCTTGCAATGTTTGTTGGATATCTGCTTCCGTGTGGGCAAAAGAGGTAAAGCCTGCTTCAAACTGTGAAGGAGCCAAGTAAATACCCCGTTCTAACATTCCCCGATGGAAGCGTCCGAACTTATTGGTATCTGCCTTTTTAGCATCTTCGTAGTTATGTACTGGTCCAGGACAGAAAAACATGCCAAACATAGCACTAATTTGACCGCCACAAGCTTCATGACCTGTTTCTTTGGCAATCGCCAGCAAACCATCTGCTAATTGCTTGGTAATTTTGTCAAGATATTCATAAGTACCAGGCTTTCTTAGCAGTTCTAGGGTCTTAATACCAGCAGTCATAGCCAGGGGATTACCAGAGAGGGTTCCGGCTTGGTACATTGGTCCTGCGGGAGCTACCATTGACATGATGTCACGACGACCACCATATGCTCCTACGGGCAAACCACCACCGATAATTTTACCTAAAGTGGTTAAATCGGGGGTGATACCAAACTTCTCTTGAGCACCACCATAGGCAATACGGAAGCCAGTCATCACTTCATCAAATACTAGTAATGCTCCATGCTCCTGGGTTAATTCCCGCAATCCTTCTAGGAAGCCAGCATCAGGGGTGATAAATCCAGCATTACCAACCACCGGCTCTAAAATTACCCCAGCAATCTCCCCAGGGTTTTCCTCGAATAAGGCTTTAACCGCTTCCAAATCATTGTAAGGAGCCGTTAAGGTATTGCTGGTGACAGATTTGGGTACTCCCGGAGAATCTGGTAAACCAAGGGTGGCGACTCCGGAACCAGCCTTGACTAAAAACATATCAGCGTGGCCGTGGTAACAGCCCTCAAACTTGATAACTTTTTCCCGTTTGGTAAAAGCTCGCATCAGGCGTAACACAGCCATACAAGCTTCTGTACCGGAGTTCACAAATCTTACCATTTCCATACTGGGGACGGCAGCAATTACCATTTCCGCCAGCACGTTTTCTAGGGCACAGGGAGCGCCAAAACTGGTACCTTTCTCCAAAGCATCATGGAGGGCTGCAATCACGTCTGGATGGGCATGACCGCAAATTGCTGGTCCCCAAGTACCTACATAGTCGATGTATTGATTGCCATCCACATCCCAAATATAGGCACCTTTAACATGATCGAAGACAATTGGTTGTCCGCCTACGGATTTAAAGGCTCGTACTGGGGAGCTTACCCCTCCTGGCATCAGGTTTTGGGCTGCTGCGAAGATTTCTTGTGATTTTGTCGTTTTAATCGATGTATTTACCAAGGCTCTCTCCTAACAGTGGAAAATAAAAAGCTCTATCTGTGGGGATAGGAGTTAACACTGCTTAGAATTTCTATCGTATAGAATTACAGGAACTAGGAAAATAATAATATGTAATGCCGACGCAATTGCTGATGAGTGACTTATTATAGCCAGGATGTAATTAAAAGTTATATTTAAGTCACGGGATCAAATTAAATATAAAACCTCACCGCGCCTAGATAGAAAATAGGGAGTGAAGGAGTGAAGGAGTGAAGGAGTAGGGGCGGGGTTTCCCCGCCCAGAGTGAGGGAATTATTTTCATCTGCAGGTTGTGGACAAAATATTGTCCATGTAGACGCGCGAAGCTCGGCTTGGAGCAGAGTGGGGCTAGCTTGAAAATAGTTAGTCAGCGCGGAGTTTGTAGGGGCGCATTGCGTGCGCCCTTGAGGAGTTAGTCACCAAGCATTTTCATGCTTGGTTGTGGGATTTGACCATGAGGGGCTGACTTGAAAAAGCAGGGGAGCACCCGAGCAGGGAGCAAGAGGGATTAAATAAATTTTTCATGCTTCCTGGTGTACGCAGTTTATGACGGCTACTTAATACCAATTTCAAAAAATTATGACTTACGCAACTGGCATATTTTTTCTGTAGGGAAGGCAAAATGCGGTGTAGGTTTTCTGCCCGCATTATTGCCGTTGCGTGACGCTGCGAGAATATTTGAACGTAGCAATCAGGCTTGTAACCTCATGCACCAATCACCAATTGTGACAATTGCGTAAGTCCTGAAAATAATGCGACAAATAGATTCTTGTTCGGTGACGTAGCAATGCTATGTCTCTACCGAGGTATGTGTTGCGATCATTTATTAAATCGGTATAAACCCAAACCTGAATTTCACAGAGTTTTCCAACTCCCGAATTTTCCTCAACTATACATCGCCACAATCAAGCATACTTGGAAACGAAAGACAAAAAATCAAATTTTGTCCAAATTCCAACACACAAAATGAAGGATCGCTAAACCATGAATCATAAATCAGGAAAACTCCTTACTATTGCCGGAATACTATCTTTGGTTGCACTTCCTCTACCAGTAACAGCCTTACCTTCCCAGGAAGTTACCAAAATATACTATAGTAATGCGGCTAAAACAAAAGTTGTGGGAATATCTATTCTTGCCTGTAACGGTAGACGTTCCACAAAAGGAAAAACCACACCTTATGTCAGAATTTCCAGCTCTCCTTGCTCTTCTCGAAAAGGAGGAGGTGGTACAAAACTGCCTTGTGAATTCACCTCTCGAACTCCAGAGCAACAAAGAAGGTGTCATAATCTTCCGAATCAAAGACCTTGACACTCTCCTGACTACAACTATGCAAGTTTCAGAGGATGTTTGACAATATGCCCTAGTGGTGAGCGATCGCAATTTAACCACAAATTACTCTCAAAGTACAACCCCCATTATTATGGTTAGTTAATTTACTTTTGTTTGAGAATGTCATCGCAAAGGGTGCGATCGCTCTGTTTCACTTTCGGGTTATGCTTAAGATAATCCTTGGCTTTCTCGCAACCGCGCTTCAGGAGTTCATCCAGGTCAAACTTCCAAACTGAAATGTACTTTTCCCCACCAGCAGCAATAGTCATAGTCTTCCTATCTGGGCTAAAACTCACATCCCTGTTACCAAATTTTTCATAGGTTGTTGGTAAAGTATTCTCATCAATACTCCAGAGTTTCACTTTTCTTGAGTCAGCAGAGGCAATCATCTTGCCATCAGGACTAAAACTCACACTGGTAACATCTTCTTCATTGTCAAAATTTTTTAATGGTTTACTATCTGTACTTTCCCAACTCCAGAGTTTAATAATTTTGTCTTTACTGCCTGAGACAATCATCTTGCCATTCCGGCTAAAACTCACACTAGTAATACCATTATTATGATCTTCAAAAGATTTAATTACCCCACCATCAGGTTTCCAAACTTTGACGGTTTTGTCATCACTGGCTGATGCAATTAGCTTACTATCTGGGCTAAAAATTACACTGTTGACTTTGTCTTTATGCTCAGTGAAATTCTTAATTAGCTTAATTAGTTTACCATTAAGCTGCCAAACTTTGACAGTATTGTCATCACTGGCTGAAGCAATCATCTCACCATTGGGGCTAATACTCACACTATTTACAAAATTTTTGTGATCTCGCAAGGTCTCTAATAGCTGTGCTTTTTTGCCTGGTTCAAGAGGAAGCTGCCAGAGCTTTACTGTGTGATTACCACCAATAATCGCTATTTTATCACTGTTAGGAATAGACTTTAAGCCTCTAATCCAATCATCTTTTCCTGTGATAGTGTTTAGTCGTGATACTTTTGTATTTCCGTTGGTATTAATTCCCCACAATTGCACTTCATTTTCATTTGTGCGGATAGCTATGGTTTTACTATCTGAACTGAAACTCAAGTGATCGTTAAGCTCAAAATAATCGTCTTGTCCAATGTTATTATCGCTAAAGCCTTGAAGAGTGTTGAGGAGAGTGCCGTCCGTTCCCCAGATTTCTACAGTCTCTTGATCTACTTTGACAACTAAAGTTTGACCATCTGGGCTGAACTTAATATCCCGCTTCTTTATATTTGCTCTCTCTGTTTTTAATTTAATAGTTCTAATTGGATTACCATCAAGCTTCCCGAGTTTTACCTTATTATCTTCAACAGTAGCCCAAGTCTGGAAATTAGGACTTAGCAGAGGATTTACTACATCTTTTAAGCTTGTGATTAAACCGCCATAACGATTCCAAACCTGCACCTTTTCATCACTGTTGGTGACTATTGCTTGACTATCAGGCGTAAAACCTTTAAATGTGATTGAGTTACTGTTACCTTGTGGCTCAAGTTTTTTGATTAAAGTGCCATCAATTCGCCATAGTTCTACTTTCTCTTTATCTTTATCTTTTACCCGATTGTCAATGGCTACTATTTCCCCATCTGGGCTGAAATAGACTGACATTTCTTCATCAGACTTGAGAGTCCTAATTTTTGTACCATCCCGCCGCAGAAAATTGACGGTGTTATTGCCCTCCAAAATAGCCAAATTTTTCCCATTGGGACTGAAACCGATTTTTTTGACACCACCTTTATAGTCCTTCAGAGTAGTGATTGGAGTTCCATCCTTTCGCCAAAGTTTGATAGTTTTATCCTTACTTGCAGTGGTAATTATTTCACCATCTGGGCTAAAGGTGATACTATAAACCCTATCCTTATGACCTTTAAGAGTTGCGATCGCCTTACCATCATCACTAGAGAATAGTTTTACACTATTGTCATTCTTTACCAAAGCAATAGTTCGTCCATCAGGACTAAAATTCCAATTAATATAATCATCAAGAGCTTTAGTACCACCAAGAGATTTGACAAAAGTACCATCGCTTCGCCATATTTGTACTGTGCTCTCTTGAGTCCCAGTAACTATTTGATTATCATGATTAAAACTGACTTCTGAATGATATCCTGGCAGCTTTGTTGTCAAATTGCCTTGACGTTGAAAGAGTTGTACTTGACCTCTCTTTACAGAGGCAAGTTTATCACCCTTTGGATTGAAACTCACTTTGGCTGCTCTACTTCCATCAGGAGTTGTGAAATTTTTCTTTTCCAAACTCCAGAGTTTCACAGTTTTATCTTTACTTCCAGAGGCAAGCATCTTACCATTAGGGCTAAGGCTAGCACTAGTGACTTCCTTCTTGTGGCCTTCGAGCAAAAAACTAGTTTTTTCTCCAGTGTCAATTTGTAATAATTCTGCGTTTATTGCGTTTGGATTTTCAGTGGATAAACTAACAGTGCCTATAGTCTGACCATCATCTTGTAATAATTCTGCGTTTATTGCGTTTATATTTTCACTGGATAAACTAACAGTGCTTATAGTCTGACTATCATCAATGTCTCTTCCGTTGAATGCTAGGGAATGAGATAAATAGAGTATTTTGAGTAAAGAACCATCAGCGCGTTTGAGGAATGTATTATTTCTTTGTTGATTTCTTTGTTGATTAATGGTCTTACCATCAGGTCTGAAAATTACCTTACTCCGTACTCCATTCCAGGTTTTAAGTTCTTTCCCCTTCAGATCCCAAAATTTCCCAGTTCCTTCATCACTAACAGAAACAATGGTCTTACCATCAGGACTGAAACTAATGCTCTTGATACTCCCTCCATGTTTTTTACTTTTGAAAGTAGGGATTTCTTTGCCGTTTTTAACATTCCAAAGTTTTATATTACCGTCTTTACTACCAGAAGCGATCTTTTGACCACTGGGACTAAAGCTAAAGCTAGTAATTCCCTCTTCATGCCCTTTAAATTGAACAATTTTTTCGCCTTTCAAATTCCATAATTTGAGAGTTTTGTCCTCCTCACTAGCCGAAAGCACGGTTTGATTATCAGGGCTGAAGCTCAAGCTGATAATCTTGTTATCATGGGCTTCAATGCTTTTAATCTCTTTACCATTTTTTTTCCAAATTATCAACATACCGCTTGCATCACCAGAAACCACCATCTCACCATTAGGACTAAAATTGACGCTGGTAACAGTGTCATTATGCCCCTCTAAAGTATTGCGTTCTTTAATGGTATAAACTACATCCTGTAATGCGCCCAAAACCTTCATTTTGGTGTCTAGCTTTACCCCTATTGAGGACCATTGTTGCAATCTTTTCCCTGCTTTTAAACTTTTTACCAGTGATTTTAAATTTTTATCAGATTTCAGTAAACTTTTTGCTTCAGCACTCATGGAAATTAGATGGGCATTATTATAATGGATTAATACAAATGGTAAGAACATTGATAAAGCCCCAGCGATAGTTCCTAATGATACTTTCCAAAGTAATCCGCACTGCGCTTCTAAAAGTTGCTGTTTGAGAGCATCATTTAATTTTTCTTTTGCAATTAATTGCTCCTTGAGAGCATCATTTAATTTTTCTTCCGTCAGTTTGCGTTGCTCTTTCTCATTTTCCCATGCCTTAGTTCGCACAAAGGGAACGAGATAATCATGTACCAATTGATAGTGATCATCTGGAACAGATGGTAATTTAAATACTAATCCCGATCGCACCAGAATTAATAAAACTAAATCTAATTTTTCAGAGACTACCTCTATATCTAATTCTTCCTTTAACTCTGATTCCAAATCTGCACGGGTTTTCAAGGGGCGAATATTATTTTCATCTGTAAGCAAATACAATACTGATTTAGCAATTTTCTCATTATTTTCTCCGCAATCTTTAACAACTTCTTCTAAAAATCTCCCTACTAATTTTTCCTTTGGTCCCCGTTCTTTATATTTCTCTAGGGTGCTAATTTCTTCCGTTTGTAGCTGTGTACCCACTACCTGCAATTCAATGGGACGTACTTCTCCTAAATCTCTCGCTAAGTCTGCCACTAAGTCATCAATTAACTCTGGTTTTAAATCTAATTGAGTGGTTTCAGTTAAATTGTGAATTAATAATTTAGTATCTTCTGGTGAAAAATTCCCAATATAATAAAGAATATCTTTATCCAGAATATTATTGTTAATCACATCAAAATCAATCAGCCGTTGGTTACATTCCAGGAGATAATATAAGTAATCTTCCCGCAAAGACAGAATAACTCTCACATTGGCAACATCCAAACATTCCCGGAGAAATCTGTAGAAAGGTAGCCTTTGTTGGGAATCTTTGTAAACGAAGAAAAATTCTTCAAATTGGTCGAAAATTAAAACAGTTAATAGTCCATTGTCGGAACTTGTTTGTAATTGTTTGAGAATTGACTCTTCTCCTACATCTCCCTCTAACAAAGGGAAGTTTGTCTTCACTCTTCCCCCATAGATTCGAGTATTTAGGTCAGACATAGCATCCCTTAAACAATTACCTAATTCCTTCACCCAATTGGTGTAAACTTGCTGCAAAACTGGTACAACATCGCGAGCATCAATAGTTTTATGTTGTAATACAGGTATTAAACCAGCTTGCAAAATAGAACTTTTGCCTACACCAGACTGTCCGTGAATGATTGTTAATTTATAAAAAGCCTCCCCCATGCGTTTAATCAGGCGTTTAATATCTTGCTCTCTCCCAGCAGCAGCAATTTCTGCGGCGATAGTTCCTTGTTGTTTGACTAGTGGTAAAGCCGGGTTGCTAACTTGTTGTTTTGGCTGTAAACGTCCCGCACCAATGAAAGCATGAAAACCATACTGTTGTTCTAGGGAACGCTGTTGTTGTTTAATTTCAAATGCCTTGAGATATTCACCTTGTTCAAAATCACATTTATGTAATTTTGATAAAATTGAAATGTAAAGTTCTGGGTCATACTGGTGTTTAGTTTGCTTTTTGGCAGTTTCTAAGGTGTTAATTGCTGCTTCTGTTTCACCCAAAGCTAACTGTGCTTCCCCTAAGGTAAACAAATACCAACCCCGATGATAGGATTGTTCCCAGTCCAAATCAGCAATTATCTGTGCAGATGACGAATTTTTAGCCGCAGATACAGCATTATCTAAAATCTTCAGTGCTTGTTGTGCTTTTTCCTTTGCTTCCGTTGGAGCAGATTTAGCCAAATCCAGCACAGCTAGCAAACTATAAGCCCTGGCTAATCTAAATTCATGGGGATAGGCTTGGTGTAATTCTAATGCCTGATGGGCAATAGGTTCTAATTCATCCCATTCTTCCAAATGTTTGAGTACGCTTCCCAAAGCATTGATAAAATTGGCTACCAAATCCGAACGGTTAGCTTGCTCAAATACACTTATACATTGACGAAAATAATCTCGCGCGTGTTCGCAAGCTTGTTGCTCTTCCATTCGATGTAAGACAGCATAGGTACGCCACCACAAACCCATACTATATAGGAGACAGCCTTGTTTTTCTAGCAATTGGGGAGTCGGCAGTCGGCAGTCGGCAGTCGGCAGTCGGGAAGATGAAACAGCAAATTCTCCCTTGTCTCCTCTGCTCCTCTCTTCCTCAGCTTGCTGCAAAAGAGCCAAACTGCGTTCGTAATGTCGCCAAGACTGTTCTAAATTACCAGTATCTCGACCCAAAACGAACTCCAAACCCGCTTCTAATTCTGGTTGTAATGTCACACCGCGATATTGCAGCTCTAACCTTGCTGACTCCAACTCAATACGCTGTGGGGAACCAATTCCCAAATTTAAGGTGGTGTTATGTAAAAATCTCCCCGCACCAACATCTAATACCTTAGTGAATACTCTATCGGCAGTTTGTTGAATAACTTGAATTAAATCATCAGTATCTATGGCAAACTCAACAATTGTCGCCCAACTGTATAAATCATGAGCTAATTTAATTAGCTTTTGCAACACTGCATCTGTCATCCATAACACAACGGGAAAAGGAAAATGTTTGCGGAATTCTTCCCGTACTTGGTTCGCACTTTTCAACACAGAATCAATTTCTTGCAATGATTCCAACCCAGAAATCACCAACCCTTGGGGATGCTCATCACCCAGTTCCGCTCGAATATTTCTGTACAGCTTAGTGACAGATTGATCTAGTAATATCTCCCTAATTTCCACAGGACAAGATGATTGCAATTTTTCCGTCAATCGCCGTCGCAAATTGGCTGAATTGCAATGTGCCAAAATCAGGGAAAATTCTCCTGTCGAATTAGCTGTACTAGAACTTTGTTCAATCGCCCAGCATAATTCCTGCCAAGAATTTTCGTTATAAGCTGGAATATCTTCAATTAGTTGTCGCCGATTCATAAGGAATTAGGAGTTGGGAGTTGTCTCACGCAGAGTCGCAGAGGCGCAGAGAGTAAGAGTTTTAAGTACCTCATTCTAAATTCTCAATTCTGAATTCTAAATTCTAAATTCTAAATTCTTCATTCTTCACCCCTAAAAACTCAGGTGCTTCAGCCAAGAGGGGGTTAACATCAAACCAACACCCGTTGACATCGCTATACTCATAAACGAAGCGACTGTGAACCAAATTGCGGTAGCCATCATCTCCCCGCACTTGTTTGTCTTTAGCAACTTGACGTAGCAATTGCCACTCATCATTTGTAATGGCTAACGTCATTTGATTACACCGGGATTTAATCACATTTTCCAATATATTTCTGGAAAGTGGTAAGCTTCGTTGCTTTTTAATCCAGTCGTAAAGTAACATTAGTAACTCGCGGACATGACCCCCACTAATCAAACATAACCGCTCTAAAGTTTCTGGACTGTCGAAAGCCTTTGTACTTAACTCCAAACGTTCTTCTGGGAGTAAGTATGGGTAGGCTCGTACCATGACCATCTGTTTGAGTAGATACATTCCTTGTTCGTGTATGCTACCATCCCGTTGTTGGACAGGAACCATTGGTAGCACTTTGGGATTACTCATAAATCGCTGGGTCAATCTGGCGATATCATTGGAAAATCTCAAGGATAGGGGCATAGTGTAAACCACATGACACTTGAGTTGACGTAACTGTTCTCCTCGTTCCACAAACACATATTCTGCTTGATTGTGTGTCAAAGATGTCTGAGAATTCTCCAACCGATCTAAATTATCAATAATTACTACCAGTCCTTTTTTGCCCCGTTGCTTAAGCTTCTTAATTCCTGGTTCTAATAACTCTCCATTAATAGCGTCTAAAATCCCTTTGGTTCTTGGCCCCAAATATTCCCTTAACTTATTGCGGAGTTGGGGACTATCTTTAGCTTTGGCAGTAATTTTACCAATGCCCAAGGCTACTACGGAAACTCCATCTTTTTTATCTGCCTTAATTTCCCCTAAACCAGGAATTGATGCCTCGGCGGATATTTCCAAGTCTGTTTGTAAAACTTTAGCAATCCCATCGAGTAAACTTTTCAAACCTTGGGGTTCGCCCAGTTCCAGCTTTTCTAAAGTATCTAGACTTTCACTAACTCGACGTGCGATCGCTAGCATAACATCAGCGATGTCCACATCGCTCAATTCTAAGTCTTGGCTAGACTCAAAATAAACTACATGATACCCGTCGTCCTCTAATTCTGCCTTCAGCCGCAACAATTCTGTAGATTTACCACAGCCAATATGTCCTGTAAACAGTTCGCATGTCGGTTCGTTGGGTGAAAAAAATGTAATATTTTCTTTTAATTCTTCAATAATCTTACCACCCCGTACCGAAGCAAAATCTATATAATATTGCCGGTCTACAGGATTGCTGATAACTAGGGTCTTGCTAGGGTTACAGGCTTTGTAAAACTTTTTCAAATCTAGTTCCATCCATTACCTCCCAACACGGCTTCTAGTTATTATCTACACAATCACCCTTGTTTATTCCTAATTTGATCAAAATTTTTAATTAAGGGACTGACAAAGAAAAAAAACATCCCAAAACTTCTTGCCCGCTAATCATTAGGGACAGGCAAGATGCCCATCCCACCACAAGATGCTCACCCCACAACAAAGGGATAATTTATTTTTTGGTGTTCCCTAAACAGCTATACCAAATCAAAAAATGTTTGCGACAGATCCAACTGTAATCCCACCATAACCCCGCCCCTACCAGCCAATCATGTGTCGCATTCTTTTTTCAAATTGGTATTATTTATAGCACTACGCATTTAGGGTGCGGACATTTCTAAATCCAGCAAACCCTTTGACAGCCTGCTGTTCCCTAGTGCGTAGTGCTATACTATCAGTTCAAGCTTGAAACAACGCCGTCAAAGCCACCGCCAAAGCATCCGCCGCATCATCTGGCTTGGGAATCTCCTCTAAATCTAACTCCCGCGCTACAGCTTCTTGAACCTCGTATTTTTCCGCATTCCCATACCCCGTTAAAGCCTGTTTAATTTGTGCGGGGGTAAACTCCACGTAGGGTAATTTGTGCTGTGCTAATACTAACATCAGTACCCCCCTAGCCTGGGCTACTAAAATGGTATTAGCCATACGGTAAAAAAATAATTTCTCGATCGCCACCAAATCTGGTTTAATTTCTGTCACCAAAGTATGCAAATCGTCATATAAAGTACATAAGCGCTGTCCCATTTCCTGTTTGGCTGGGGTACTTATGATACCAAAGTCAACCATATTCACGGTTGTCTGATGTGTGGGAGAGCCATCGCTTTTACTGATGATGGCTCCAAATCCTAAAATAGCTAGTCCTGGATCTAATCCTAAAATTAGCTTTTCCATGCAATTTTATGGTTCTCAACCTGGAAGCATTGTCAATACTTGGCAAATTGGCAACTTATACCTATATTTATCAGTCTAATGTAGTTGAGAATATCTTAGTTCCTCAAGAAAAGGCAAAAAATCCATTAATGTTATCTATCACCTAAACAAACAAAGGTTAATGCGATCGCTTGTTCAATTGGAACAATAGCCAGTAGCTTTTTTGACAATTTTATTAGATGCTTAAGTACATTTAACTATTGATATCGATCAAAAATTATCAGATTTGAACTACATCAAAACTTAACATTTTGAAAAACTGTTACAGAGAATAGGATATAGGGATTAGGACGTGGAATATGTATGGAGTAAGTACAATTGCATAAATTAAGGGTATGCCATATTCTACATTCATAAAAAGTTTATAACTACTTAATTTATTTACGAAGTCAGGAGGAACAAGGAAGAAGGTTTGAGCGGATAATTGATGGGGGATTTAAACCCACCACCAATTGTAGACCAGCAAATTTTTAATCAAAGGTGGGGGAGTTAACATCTCGACTCCGCTAATCTCGACTTTGCTCGATATTAAAGCAACAGGGAAGTCGAAGCTTTAAACCCAAAAGCTCGAAGGGAAGAAACAGGAAAATACTTTGTTCTGGGAAAATGAAATTCTACCCCTCAAACCCTCTTCCCTCTTCCTTCTGACTTCTTCCTTCTCGCGTAGCGAGTTAAAACACTCTCTTGATTCAAGAATACTTGCATAAAAATACTATGGGTACATCAAATTATACAAAAAACAATGTTGAATAATTTCACAGGTATGCTTGTAGTTAAGTATTGGTTCAATTTGCTGTTAATTATTGTTGTGAGTAGTGCAGGGAACTAGGTATGTCAATTGCTTTAATCAGACAAACCCTGAAAGCTCTCCAGAAGCATTCCCGCGATCGCAGTGGTCGCACATCTTACCGAGTCAATCAGTGGTTCAAATGGTTGTCCCCCGGTTTATCGGTAAAACGCTGGTTGTTAATTAGTGTGGGGGGTGTAATTTTAGCCGTTCTCGGATTAGCCATTTGGGTTAAGCTGACACCCATATTTTGGATGATTCAGCTGCTGAGGGGTTTGTTAGGATTTATTACCAATCTGTTACCAAACTACATCAGTGGACCTTTGGTGATGATATGTGGTTTGTTGTTACTACTATGGGGACAAACTCGCACAGTCGGTTCAATAACTAGAGTTATTCGGCCGGAAGGGGATGAAGAAATAATTGATATGTTGCTGGCCCATCGTCGGCTGTACCGGGGACCCAAAATTGTGGTCATTGGTGGGGGTACGGGTCTTTCCACACTGTTGAGAGGTTTAAAAAGCTACAGTGCTAATATTACCGCCATTGTCACCGTAGCTGATGATGGAGGCTCCTCAGGGCGATTGCGGCGAGAAATTGGAGTTTTGCCTCCTGGGGATATCCGCAACTGTCTGGCGGCTATGGCTGATGAGGAAAAGTTATTAACAGAATTATTTCAATATCGCTTCAGTGCTGGGGATGGGTTGACGGGTCACAGTTTTGGTAATTTATTTTTGACGGCAATGAGTGAAATTACTGGGGATCTAGAAAGAGCCGTTGCCGCTAGTTCCAAAGTTTTAGCCATTAGAGGGCAGGTATTACCAGCTACCCTCAGTGATGTGAGCCTGTGGGCGGAGTTAGCAGATGGTCGCCGCATTGAGGGAGAATCCAGTATTACTGAAGCTGGGGGTAATATTGTCACCATCGGCTGTACCCCTGCCAATCCTCCAGCATTACCTGCTGCCATCAAAGCTCTCAAGGAAGCAGATTGCATTATTATGGGACCCGGAAGTCTGTATACCAGCGTAATTCCTAATTTATTAGTACCAGAAATTGCCGATGCCATCGCCGCCTCTGCTGCTCCCCGGATTTATGTGTGTAATATCATGACTCAGCCAGGGGAAACCCAAGGATATACCGTTAGCGACCATATCAAAGCCATTGATAAGGTTTGTGGTAGACCCTTATTTAATGCTGTATTAGTGCAAAAAAAACAACCCTCTGCCCGTGCCCATATCCGTTATGCCCAGGAAAACTCCCACCCCGTATTTTGCGATCGCTCAGAAATCAATAAACTGGGACGACGCACTGTCATCGCCAATGTCATGCATGAAGATGAAACGGGTTGCGTGCGCCACGATCCCCAAAAATTAGCCCGGGTTTTACTCCGATGGTATAGTGGCGTATCGAAAAAAAATATGACGATCAAAAATCACTAGTACTTTGTCCCATTAATTTTGACGAGTCGCAGTGTGAGGGATCCCCGTGTTTAGATCCCCGACTTCTTTAAGAAGTCGGGGATCTGTGACCCGTTAGATTACTTATTACTTATTACTTATTACTTAATGAAAATTGTACTGGCAAATGCAGAAACAACCCATCGGTTAGGAATTTACTTAGGTAAATACCTTGATGCTATGAGTATTCTGTTGTTAGAAGGTGATTTGGGTGCTGGAAAAACTACCTTAGTACAAGGCATTGGTAAAGGTTTAGGTATCACCGAACCAATAGTAAGTCCCACCTTCACACTCATTAATGAATATACGGAAGGACGCATTCCCCTTTATCACCTAGATTTATACCGCCTCGCCACCCCGGAAGTTGCAAATTTGAACTTAGAAACTTACTGGGAAGGAATTGAGGTGGAACCTGGAATTGTCGCTATAGAGTGGGCAGAGCGAATGCCCTACAAACCCCATAGCTATATTTGCCTGAACCTCACCCATACAGATGAGGGTTCCCGGCAGGTGGAAATTATGCCATTCAACTGTACATTACCCCAGGCAGTTTTAGATTTTTGCCGGGAGTAGGATCTATGACGTTGAATAAAAATAGGGAGGTAAATTCTTTTGTTGCTTAATTATCAGTATTGCACTTACCCAAACACCAATCAAAAACTAGACTTAAATAATTGGTTGTGAGTCTGCCGATATTGATACAGCAAGAAACTAGCATAGAGAGAGGTTTGATTAGTGGGAAAATAATCGTAAATGTAGAAGTTTTATCTTCCACTGCCCCGTTCATTAAATGTATCTATAAACATATCAGTATCTCAAAAATTAGTGATGTTTTAACGGTTTTCAAAGACTAGTCGCCGATGGAGCTGTATGAAGTATTGACATCTACGTTTTTTCTTGTTATCACTACTATTACGTAAGTAATTTTGCAGATAATGGTGTTAAAAATAAGTAGGAACTTCATAACTCCGGAATATCTTTAATATGCTGGGTGTGTTTGAATGATTTTCCTCCAGTTTCCATATTGATAGCTCCGGTTTTATTCTCTACGTTTGACAAACGAGCAAATCCGGATTATTAGGCACGTTAAACCTATAGAAAAACAAATTAAATGACTAGTTACTGGTTTTGATGTAAGTTGTCTGATTTGTTCTTAAAGTTAGTATTCCCAGGTGCGACCAATTATTTACATCTAAAATGCGTTAATTATCTAACATCAGATAAATTAATTTAAATCAAGTCTGCTCAACAGTTATACTAATGCTTTATCTTTAATAATTAGTTATAAACCGCCTACACAAATGCTGAATCAAAAGGTTATGGAAACTAATACCGTTTCTGTACAAAGATAATTTATATCGATTGTAGAGACGTTGCAGTGCAACGTCTCTACAAAATCTATTTGGCGCAACTTTACATAGGGCTTGCTGTTCGCGTAGCGCAGCGTTAGCTGTAAAAGTCTTTGGGTGAGGGTAGGGAAAAGGCAACAGTTTCATCCCTGATTTTTTCTATTCTTTCTACCAGAAAAAATCATCAATGTAAGGTTTTTAACCCTTTTTTGTCACTCTAGAAAAAGAAAAATTAATGTAGTGGTCTGTCCCATAAGTTCTGATGGCTAGGGAACAGATCCCCGACTTCTAAATCAATATCCGCACATTGTAGCAATGCCTAGGATAGAAGTCGGGGATCGCTCGCACCCGCAACTCTTCAAAATTAATGTGGTCGAGTACTAGTGCCCACCTTACCCTTATTGAGAAGGTGCAAGATATGTGTATATTTCTGAACAACAGGATGGTTGATCACAAATATAGTCAGAAGAATTAGATAAGTAATATAAGTATAAAATTCTATACTTGTATTACAGTATATTTTACTAGCCTACTTTGGTGGTGTATGGACTAGTTAACTGATTCAATTGCTGTACTAGCAGGCTGAGGAATAAACCCACATCAGTTACTACACCCATAGATTCTACGGAACCGCGATCGCTTAATTTTGTAACTACGGCTGGATTAATATCGACACAAACCATTTTCACCCCAGCAGGAGTCATATTACCCACACCAATGGAGTGCAACATGGATGAGAGCATTAAAATCATCTCCACTCCTTGGAGCTGTTGGGCATATTCTGCTTGGGCTTTAATCAAATCCATCTGGGTGTCTGGTAGGGGACCATCATCCCGAATGGAGCCAGCTAGAACAAAGGGGACGTTATTTTTCACACATTCGTACATTACCCCACTCTTGATTGCTCCGCCTTCCACGGCTTTGGCAATGCTACCATAACGGCGGACTGTATTAATCACCTTCAAGTGGTGGCGGTGTCCGCCCCGTACAGCCACACCCCGCTTCATGTCCACACCCAAGGAAGTACCCATGAGGGATTGTTCTATATCATGGACAGCGATCGCATTACCTCCCAGTAATGTCTGTATGTATCCTTCTCTGATTAATTGGGCTAAATGTTCGCCACCGCCTGTATGGATGACTACGGGTCCGGCAGTGACAGCTACTTTACCACCAGCATCCCTAATTTTACGTAGTTCCCAGGCGACTTGTTCAACTATTAACTCTACCCGGCGTTCGCTGGAAACCCCGGCGGACATGAAGCTAAATTCTTGAGCATTACGCTGTTCTCTAGATTCTGGTTTGCGGATGGTACGCAGACCCTGTACATCTACTACTACCTTGTCTCCAATGGCTAAATCCCGCAGTAACTTACACTGAGCCACAAGACCATTGGGGGTTTCGGTAATTGCGATCGCTCCATCCATGCGTTGTTTTTCTACCCTCACCCATGTGCCATCAATCCGTACTTCCGTGGGATAAATGGTAGAAACATAGAAGTCATCGGGAGCAACCCCAGCCAGGGTTACAGGCTCCAATTTTGCATCTCGCTCATCTTTGGGTAAATCTACAGCACCCAAATCAATTAACTGGGAGATGATTTCTTCCATCACTTCATGGTCAGGGGCAGAAACCTTCACCTCTGCGGAGGAAGTACTCTGGCGTTGTTCTCCCAAATCAAAATTGAGGACTTGGAAACTACCGCCATTATCGACAATTAAATCTAGGGCACGGTTAATCAAACCTGCATCCAATAAGTGCCCTTTCATAAAGATAACCCGACTTTCCACAAATACATTGGCGTGGAGTTCTTCCCGCACCGGCTCTGTGGTTCTCAGGGTGAGACATTTAGCGGCTCCACCAGCTTTGAGAAATTCTGTGAGGGGGGTTTCGATTACTTGAAAACCAACATCTGCTAACTGTGCTTTCAGTTTGTCAGATGCTTGATTCATAATCACAATGTGGTCTACATTCACCGCATTGCAAGCAAAGTTAACTGCATCCGGTTCTGAAACTACAATCCGCTTTTCTGGGGCGACTCGCATTTCAATTAAGCGGTTGGAGTAGGAGTCAAAAGCGGGTGGGTAATACAGTAAGTAACCATCGGTGAGAGGACAAAAACAGGTATCTAAATGATAGAAGCGATCGTCAATCAATCGCAATGACAATACCTCAACATCCAACCATTTAGCTAAATAGGGATGGGAATCTAATTCCGAACGAAAACCATATCCAGCCCATAACCACCGTCCTTCCCGATCTAAAAGTGCGTCTCCTGCACCTTCAAAGGGTAATTCTTGGGGTAATACATGAACTGTGTAATCATTTTCTTCAAACCACTTGTGGAAGTAAGGTTCCTCTCCCTGTCGCTCTTTATGCAAAAAACGACTCAGTACTACGTTTTTACCCAATACCAAACCAGCATTGGCGGTAAATACCATATCGGGCCAACCTTTTTCCGGTGTGACTAAATCTACAATGGCGTGTTCTTTGATAGTTTCGTGTAGTTTATGCCATTGATCCACAGCGCGATCGCGCGACGATTTGTGGATATTCCCTTCCATCCAGGGATTAATTACATAGTCCACATCGTAGTGGTCTGGGGCACACATTAAAAAGCGAATCCGGGAAGTCATATGAATGTTACAAGGGTGTTAATACTACAAGTATTTATGATATAGGGATAGTTGCCAGAATTATTACTTAGGAGAGATAGTCAAATATATTACTCCTAAATACAAAAGGCGATAGGAATGTTCCCTTCCTATTGTATTACTCCCATTCACCAACAAGTTGAACAGCAAGAAAACACCAAGAATGTAGTTATTACTTGTTCTCGAAAATTAACTAGTTCTAGGTAAAAATAATATTAATCCAAATTGCAACTACAAGCAGAATCGCTAATTGATAGTAAAGAGAACAGACGCGATCGAGCTTACGTAAAGCGGCCATCAAATAAGTGATGTCATTGCCATCAGTATTTACCACATTCCCAAATTTAACAGCAGCCCTAGCAGTATACCTGCCAATGAAGATAATGTACATAGACAGGACTAAAGTGCCGACAACAAACTTCAGCGTAGGTTCTAAGTCTAACTGTCTAGTACCCATAAATATTCCTAGAAATAATTGCCGTAAATTTACCTCTTTCGTTTGTATAAATAAAGCAATAATTCCAGATATTAAGGCGAATATACCCATTGCAGTCCAGAAATAAGCAACATGAGCCATTTTTGTCGCTAATTTCCACAATAATTCATTCTGAAGAGAATTAAATTCATATTCCTGTGATTTCAACTTAAAAATATTCATAAAAACCCTGATGGAAGTTATAGGACTGCTTTGTATTGATTTAGAATTGTAAGAGTTGCAGATGATATAAAAATGTATTCCATAAATCGGGGTATATTGTATCCGTAAAGATACTGATAATTTTTGTGTTGAATATGTTTTATAGCAGTAAGCATATAGGTTAGGGTCAACACGGGAAATGATTCGTACAATTCTCATGAAATGTGGTAAGCTGAAGTGCGATCGCCACCTTCCACCGCGCCTAATGCTTTGAGTGTGGCAATTTCCGCTTCAGTTAAGCCTGTAATGCCTGTGATGTTCATGCCCTCGTAGGCTCTATCCTTTAAAGTATTTAAGCAGTAGGTTGTTTTAACATTCCAAAGCTTTATCGTTTCGTCCTTACCACAACTAGCAAGAGTTTGACCATCTGGGCTAAATGCGACAGCCATGACTGAATCGGTATGTCCTTGAAAAATGTTTATACATTGTTCCTTGACAATATCCCATAACCTTACCGTGCAATCTGAGCTAGCACTAGCAAGAGTTTGACCATTAGGACTAAATGCAATTGCACGTACACGTTCAGTATGCCCTTCTAAAACTGTCAAATATTTACCACTAGTAATATTCCATAATTTAATAGTTCCATCATCACTAGAAGTAGCTAACAATTGACCATCAGGACTGAAAATAACTGAACGTATCCAATCACCATGTCCGTGAAAAATATTCATGCATCTAGCATTGCGAACATCCCATATCCTAGCTGTTCCATCGTTGCTGACGCTGGCAAGTATTTGCCCATCAGGACTAAAAGTAACTGAGCGTACCCAATGGGTATGCCCTTTCAAGGTAGCGAGACATTCACCTGTGAGAACATTCCATAACCTCACTGTTTGATCTGCACTACCACTAGCAAGCATATTACCATCCGGGCTAAAGGCAACTGAATACACCCTACTGTCGTGTTGCTGCATGACTTTAAGGCATATGCCCGAAGATAGGTTATCACCAACAGTAGTACGGACATCCCATAGTCTTACAGTTTGGTCATTGCTAGCACTAGCAATCATTTGACCATCAGGGCTGAAAGCAACTGCACGTACCCAACCATTATGACCATATAAACTTTTGAGGCATTTACCAGTAACTACATCCCACAACCTTAGTGTTTTGTCATTACAACCACTAACGAGAGTATGACCATCAGGGCTGAAGGCAACAGAGTTTACTCTACTGGTATGCCCTTGTAAAACCGCTATACATTCATGAGTACTATTATTCCATAGTCTAATACTTTGGTCAGAACTTGCACTAGCGATTTTTTGACCATCAGGACTAAAAGTAACTGAACGTACCCAACCCGTATGTCCATGCAAAGTATTTATACATTCTCCTGTGGGAATATTCCAAAGATGGACTGCAAGGTCATTACCGCCACTGGCAAGAATACAATTATCTGGGCTAAAAGCGACTGAACGTACCCAACCCGTATGTCCACGCAAAATATTTATACATTCATTGGTATTAACGTTCCATAATCTAACAGTTTCATCAGAACTGGCACTGGCAAGTATTTGACCATCTAAACTGAAAGCAGCTGATAATACTAAATCAGTATGTCCACGCAAGTTTCCCAAACATTCACCCGTTTTAATATCCCACAACCTTATTGTTTTATCACCACTAGCACTTGCAAGAGTTTGACCATCTGGACTGAATGCGACGGACAATACTATATGTTTGTGAACCCGCAAAGTTTTTAGGCATTTGCCTGTGTTAACATCCCATAGCTTTACTGTATGGTCGCTACTACCACTAGCAATAATTTGACCATTTGGGCTGAAGATACAAGAATTTACCTTATTGCTGTGACCATGTAAAGTTTTACATGATTTATAAGTTTGGATATCCCATAATTTTATAGTTTGGTCATTACTCGCACTGGCAAGGGTTCTACCATCAGGGCTAAATGCAACTGAATTTACTCTACTGGCGTGTTCTTGAAAACTCCAAAGTTCTCTCCTATTTCCAGTTGTCCATAAGCGAACTACACCATCATCATCTCCTGCCGCCAAAAGTTTGCCGTCAGAGCTATATGCTACTGACAGAATAAAACCAAAAACTTTAGTAAAAACAGAATTAGTCAGATGTGCATTAGCGAAATTAACACCTCGCAGACTCGTATCAGTAAAATCAGCGCCTAAAATTACAGCACGACTTAAGTCTCTTCCATCTAACGCTGCTTTATCAATCTTCACCAACAGCGTTGCCGCATTTCCTCCTATGCAACCCACCTGATCTTCAGTTTTCCCCCGTGTTGCCTCAATAATCTTAATAAGGGAATGATAATTACCCAACATCGGCAAAATTAAATCTACCACCGCCTTTGTCAACGTTGTTCGCCCAAAAGTTCCTCTTAGTTTCTCTAACGGCTCACTTGTAAATCCCTTTAAGGGTTCAGTTGGGACAATTTTCCCAAATTCATCTACCTGCCGATCAAAGTAATCAGACCAAGTGTAGTCAACTGGGGCAGCATCATTATTTCTATATGACTGTGCCTGTGCCAACTCCGTAAAATCATCAGCCAACACTCCCAACTCCGCCGCAAATTTATACGCCACAAAAAACTCCAACAGCGACCTATGTGCGGGAGTATAATCACCATCAGCATTGCGGATGAGCATGGTTTGCCCCATCATGTCATAATGCCAGTGGTCTAAATCTTTTTGTTCCTGCACCACGGAACCAAACAACCGCCGAATTCTATCTGGGAAAAGTCGATAATTGATACTCATCCGGTCAGTTGACAGCATCTCCCAGGACAACTCGCATAAAAAGTAAAGTTTATCTGCCAAGGAAGTAAATGTACGTTCGGCTTTAATATCCCGTTCCATTTTCTGCTGCACAGCATACAAATAAACCCGCGATATATCCACAGGTTTCCCTGCTTCAATATAAGGTAACGCCTCCAGAATCAACTCACTCATCACCGGACGACGTGCCAAGTCCAACAGTTGCGGATTTCCCATTACTTGCTCAACAGTGGTAGGCTCGGCTTGAAAGGACAACACTTGACGAATTTGCTCGTCGTTAAACTTCTCCAGTTGCAGCACTTCAAACTGGGGTGTTTCTCCCGTCAAATTGGCGGTAGATGCCTGCAACTCTGCATTCAATAAAGCCCGTCTTTCCTTTGCTTCTGGAAAATGCTCCGTGCGACAGGTAAGAATCACCTTGGCACCGGGAACCACCACTTTCGCCAGTTCCCAAAAATTGTCAATCATCTGCTGACGGTCTATCTTTGCTGCCATTTCGTCAAAACCATCAAAAATCAGCAACAGCTTACCCATACGGTTGAGTTGTTCAAAAGCCGAATATCCGGGTATGGGAATTTCATATTGACGAAAGAAAAACTCGGAGAACAGGGATTCCACACTCACCGCTTTGGCATAGTCCCGCAACGGAATCACCAAAGGTAAACGGGGAAGTTCAATACCACGTTTTTGGGCATCCCGATAACGTTGCAGTGCAACCCAAGCATAATGCAGGGCAAACCAAGTTTTACCCGTACCAAATTCCCCTAATATCGAAATATGCTCTTTGGCAGGGTCATCTAACCAACGATCTACATAACCTTCAATCCAGCCGTCTTCTTCACCGTAATGACTAACTGCTATTTGCTGCTTGGTGACGGGGTCTATCTCTTCTTTAGTACAGGCGAGAGGGACATACTTTTGGTCAATTTTTCGGCGTTTCACTTCTGCTTCTAGCTCGTCGAGATAGCGGCTAAAATCAGCATCCTGGACTAGAAGTTCATCAAAGGTGTAGCATTCCAAGTGAGGATTTTCCTCTTTTTTAACCTCGTCACGCGCCACCCGTGCAATGCGGCGGGCTGTTACTAACCAGCCACCATCGGTGCGTTGTTGTTCTACCGACTGGCGTAAAGCCATAACGTCACTTATTCCCGCTTCTCCAGCAATCCCACGTATGAGAAAACGCTTATAGGATTTACGCCAAATTTGGACATTGACAATCCACTCAAAGTAGCTATCTTGCAAAATTTCATACTTCTCAAAGCGGTAGCCCAAGGTTTCAAACCAGCCACGCATTTGTTGGGCGAGGGCGATAGCGCGACATTGTTGTTCGTAGGCAGATTGGTAGATACCCGTAGTCAAGCTGGGAGTAGAATTTAATGGGGTCTGTATGTCATTTGATGGCAATACTGGATAATCCTGTGCTGCCAGCCGTGCCATTTCTGTGCGAATTCCTTCTAGGGTAGGCAACCTGTCAAGATTATCTTGAATAGTTACAATCCTTTTGTGTAGAGAAGCGATTTGCTGGCTCATCAGTGTATCTGCGGGATTGCGAGTGCGTTTAGCAACTTCCGAAAACACAATGTAAAAGGCTGCAATTTCTCGCTTGATGTCAATTCCCAAACTTTTAACTTCATCTCCCAAGGCATAAGCCTCCACAAAATCATCCACCTCGGAGAGCAAAATTGAGGGGTTGTTGTGTTCAAATGCTTTGCGGAATGCCCTTTCGATTGTTTCTTGCTGGAACAGTTGCAGGAATGCCTTGGGTTTACCAATGCCGTACTCTACCAAGGCATAGGCGTAAACACCGCTAAAATCAGTCGGTGGATGGTCGGGTTCGAGGTTAAATTGTTTTAATAATTTGATGACAGTTTCATTGCGCTGAAATTTGTCTTTGACAATTGGACTGGCGATACCAGCAATCGCTTCAATTAGTTTGCCAAAAGGAATTGGTGACACAGGACTGTATATAAAGGATGTATATAACCTGTTAATTACCCTTATGTTAGCGCGTAGTCGATCAAAAATTTTGGGTTCTTCCTCACTTTTGGTGATGTGCTTAAGGCAGAGGGCAGAAAGCATAAGAAACAAGTCAGAAGGAGGAAGGTATGAATTTGATCATAAATTGAGCAGAATTCTAAACCATAACCTGAGCAAATGTGATTTAAGTCATATCTTGCACCATTCTCAATAAGCATGGAGAAACCGGGTTTATAAACGAAAAATTAGGGTTTTGACAAGTCAATATTCCCAATAAACCCGGTTTCTAACCCAGGTGCAAGATGTATATTAAAGTAAAAGATTGCCAAAATTTAAAGTAAAAGCTTGCCGAACATATATACTGACTGGCTTTATGGTCGAATACCCGTTGAAGTCACTGTAAAGTAGTAAATATGAGGATAGAAGTAAGGATAATAACCCAAGTTGCTAGTTGGTAGCTATGGACTCTGGGGAAAGGTAATTGGTAATTGAGGAAGACGTGATTAGTAATTGTTCTTTGTTCCCATTACCTATTATCCATTACCAGCCCTGACTAGATAACTAGCAACTTACGTTAATAATATTCTTCCTCACACCTTTATTTAGCAACAGATGTTTTTATTTCTAAAAAAAATATGATTGACCACAGTAAAAAAAGTACTAACACCATAGACAATGAACAAGAATCAGAGGATTCAAAAGTCTATACAATAGCACTTGAACGATTAAACTCTCTCTTTGAGAATTGTACTTTTCTTGATAAAACTCCAGAGATACAAAAAAAATATGTTGTTGATAAAATATATGATTTGACTCAAGATGCAAACTTATCCTTTGCTGGCTTACTATACCTTTTATTATCTAATCATGATATAAAAGACAATCAAAATATCTACAATCTTGATTCTGGAATTACAGAACTTGATTCTGATACCAAAAATTTGATAAAAATTTTAAAAAACTTATCGAATATATTATCTCTTTTTTCTTTAAAGAAAAAAAATATTAACAAGATCGATGATTGTCTCAGTAAAAGTCACAAAAATTCTCTAGATGATTCTGATTTAAATAGAGTAATAAATCTGGATGATACAACTGATGTAGAAAAAATAATTATGATGATTTTTGTAACTATGAGCGAGGAAAAAGACATCCGTGCTCTAGTTATTGAATTGGTTTGTAGGCTGTCGTTTCTCAAAAACATAAAACCGTGTAAATATTGGCACAATCAAAGTACTGATGTTCCTTTAAAAACCAATGAAAAATTAACATTCAAAATTTATGTTGCGTTTGAAACTTTCAAAATTTTTGTTCCCATTGCAAATAGGTTGGGTATATGGAGCATCAAATGGGAATTAGAAGACCTTTCATTTAAGCAATTACAGAGGGATATATATTCTCAAATTGCAACATTATTGAATCAAGAACATAAGGAAAGAGAAGATGATATGAAATATTATGTCAGCAAGTTAGAAAAAATGATTATAGAAGATGGCAGTATAACAAATGAACAATTTTCAGTAAGTGGTAGAACTAAGAATATATACAGTATTTATGCAAAAATGAAGCAGCTTTATAGCTATGAAAATAATATTGAAAATAGCAAAATATCCTTTCAAGAACTGGAAAAAATATTAAAACAAGATAGCGATACTTTTAAAAGATTATTTGAAGGAGTTCACGATTTATTTGGTGTTAGGGTAATTTGTGACTCCCAAGAGACCTGCTACCAAATCCTAAGTATAATACGAGACAAATTAAAAAGAAAATCTACTTTATTGCGAAAATATGGTGAAGTCGCAGATTATATAGAGAGACCAAAGTCTAATGGTTATCAATCAATCCATTTAGTAGTTCATGCACCAGAACCAGAAGATGAATCAGCAGAAGGTAACAGAAAATTAGAGGTGCAAATAAGAACTGACAAAATGCACAAAGAAGCTGAGTATGGTGTTGCTGCTCATTGGAAGTATAAAGAGTTAGGCTACTCAAATAGCACTGTTCAAGAAGACTATGTATTCAATGTTTTGAAGGAGTTTATAGATAAAAATGGTGTTCATGCTGCACAAGATTTACTCAGAAATAAAATCGATACTGCTCCTCTAATTTTTTTGTATAATTGGTATAGGCATAAAATATACAAAGTAGTCGATAATAATTATTTAGATTCCTTCTCTAACTGGCTTCAAGACTGGCTTCAGAAAAAGGTGCGAAAATACCCCCAAACAAAAAATGATATTGATAAACACCAAGGAATTAAGCACTTGTTATATTGGTTAACAAGTTTAATTAATTACTTCAATAACAAGAGAGTCGATTTTGGTTCCAAAATTTATGTATTTACCCCAAACAAAAATATTATTTCGTTAAAAAAAGACTCTACACCTGTAGATTTTGCTTATCGTATTCATACAGATATAGGAAACCAATGTGGAGGAGCACGGGTAAATGGGCGCATTGTACCTTTATCAACCCCACTGCAAAATGGGGATATTGTAGAAATTATCACTCAAAAGAACAGTCATCCCAATTTGGATTGGTTGAACTTTGTCAGAACGAGTCTAGCGAAAAATCGTATTAAGCACTGGTATAAGCGTTCGCACAAGGAAGAAAATATTGCCCGTGGTCGAGAATTATTAGAAAAAGAATTTGGTAAAACTGGCTTGGATAATCTGCTTAAATCCGATGCAATGCAGACTGTAGCCGAAAAATGCAATTACCAAAGTGTGGAAGATTTGCTCGCTGCTTTGGGTCATGGTGAAAAAACTACCAACCAAGTAGTAAATCTAATGCAAGAGCAACTCAAAAAAGAAGCAAAGGAACATGGATGGAACATATTAGAAAGAGTTTTGGTAAGTAACAAAATTAAATTACGACGGCAATCAGATTATTTGTTGGAGTTAGCACAGCGATTGAATTTTCAGACAACAGATGATTTTCTTGCTGCTTTGGGAGATTCTGATAGAGGAATAGCAGAACAAAAAATTATTCTAAATGAAGTTCCAATAATATTGCAAGAGATATTAACAAATAAAGTTTTTATTGAAGAATTTATAACCAAAGATAAGACTAGAAATCAGATAAAAACAGTTGACAAGCAGAATCATATTAAAGGGATTGAAGGTATAAAGCATCATATTGCAGGTTGTTGTCAGCCGATACCTGGAGAGAAAATAGTTGGCATTACTACGCAAGGTCATCGCAAAGGTCATCGCATCTCTATACATCATGAAAAATGTAAGAATGTCCAAAATTTATTATCAAGTAATCGATGCTTAAAAAACCTTGATTGGAATGTAGAAGTTACACATAATAAGACATATCCAGTTAGCCTTAAAATTATAGCGATTAATCGTATAGGAATGATGAGAGATATTACTTCCTATTTAGCAGAACAAAGGATTAATATTAGTGAGTTACAGGTCAAGACTTACAAGGCGAATAATATCGCTGTAATTAATTTATCTATTGATGTTACTGATATTCAACAATTTGAGAAATGTAAAGAATCTATAAAAAAGATTAAAGATTTAAAAGAGGTGCGTCGCATCAGTGAAATAAAAGAAGATGGTGAGTAGGAGGCAGAAAGTAGATAATTCACCTTGAGATGCTAATTAGGGTCTGCTGAATAACTGTAAAACTCTGATACATCAAAGTGTTTCGGCTGTTATTGAGGTAAAAAGTGCAAGAGAATAGAAGGGTGATACCCCTAATTCGCCATTGGTATGCTTGGAGAAGTCGGGGATCTTGTTTCTCACAAACGATGTAGGTATGACAAACAATATTCCTAAAAAACTTGATAAACTACTCACCACCATCAACAACTTGAATTTCATGTAATTGGGTAATTACAACATCTGCACCTGCCACATTTTCTGGTTTACCCACCCAAGTGATACCAATACAACCAGCAGCTTGGGCATTGTTTGCCATTTGCATATCAGCTACAGAATCTCCCACCATCAAAGTTGTTTTAGATTCCACACCCAAGGCTTGACAAGCTTGCCAAAATAGGCATGGGTCTGGTTTACTAGGTCCGTCATCGACTCCCATCTGGAGTTGTAGATAATCGCCCAATTGGTGAGCGGCAACAAAATTTTCTACTTCTTGGGTGGTGGCGGCGGAAAGAATCCCTAATTTGAGTCCGGCGTTGGAGAGATTTTGCAGGATTTGCAAGCCACCATCAAATAAAGGTGCGGGGGTTTGACCTAGATAGATATCTGCTTCATCCAAGGCTTGGCGAGCAATATTGAGGGATTCAATCCATCCCCTACCAGTTTCAGCTATGTAGGCAGCAGTGGCGGCTTCTGTTTCTCGGCGACTGGCTACGGACATTAACCCGGCGGGATCGAGGGAGTTATTGTTTACGCCAAATGCCATTAATAAAGGTTCTCCCACCCCAGGTATTTGGGCATCAATGATTCTCGCTGTTTTTTGTGCCAGGGAACGCAAATATATTTCCGAGTCTTCTAGGGTGCCATTTTTGTCAAATAATACTGCTTTGATATTGGGAAAGGAAACGTTACCGCATTTTATTGTTGCCATGTTCGGTGTTCGGTGTTCGGTGTTCGGTGTTCGGTGTTCGGTGTTCGGTGTTAGAATTCTTCACTCCTTCACTCCTTCACTCTTTCCCTCCTTCCCTCCTTCCCTCTTTCCCCTTCCCGAATAGTTGAGAATAAAGTCAACAATTAACCTAACAGACTCCTAATTGATTTTATTCTCAATAACTCCTGAACTTTGATCAGCAGGCAATTTATCAAATTCTTGGCAGGCAAGGATTTCAGGATAAAAAACATCGAACTCGCGTTAATTTTAACTCCTAACACCGAACTCCTAACACCGAACTCAGGTTAAGGTAGTTTACCAATAAAAGCGAGTTCTGCTGGCCCAGTCATGTAAACTCGTCCGTCTGTTTGTGACCATTCAATATATAAATTACCACCAGGAAGTTCTACCGTTGCGGTGCGATCGCATTTATCATTGAGTACACCGGCTACTAGGGAAGCACAAGCACCAGTACCACAAGCTAAGGTTATACCCGCACCCCTTTCCCATACTCGCATTTTTAAGTAGTCTCTACTAACAACTTGAATAAATTCGGTGTTTATTCTCTGGGGAAAGGCAAGTTGATGTTCAAATTTAGGTCCAATGGATTCTAAGGGAATTGCCTCCACATCATCTACAAAGGTAATACAGTGAGGATTGCCCATACTCACACAGGTTACATCCCAAGATTTTCCTGACACCACCAACGGCTGATTAATTACCTTCTCTTCAGCAGCAGCTAAAGTGGTGGGAATTTCTCCCGCGAGTAATTTGGGTAAACCCATATCCACCTTAACTTGACCATCAGCCATGAGTTGTGGTGTCATTACCCCACCTAAAGTATGGATGCGATATTGGTCACTATTGCGAGATTCACCCTCTAAATCGGCAATAAATCTTGCCAAACAGCGAATCCCATTCCCACACATTTCCGGTTCCGAACCATCGGAATTAAAAATACGCATGGTGTAATCACTGCCATTTTCTCCTGGTAAGGCAAAAATTACACCATCAGCACCAATACCAAAGTGGCGATCGCACAACTGAATAGCTTGGGCTGGAGTAATTGCAGGAGTGGAGCTAGAGCGATTATCAATCAGGATAAAATCATTACCCAGACCGTGATACTTAGTAAATTCGATTGCCATTTTCCCAAGGATGAATTATCAAAGATTAAGAGTTATTAAACCAGTGTTAGCGCACTTCCGACCTAGGAAACATAGTTAACAGTAGCTCTGTGTCGAAAATTGATAACTGATCACTGATAACTGATCACTGAATAACTGATACTTACATACTATTATCACAAATGCCTACTATTGAATTTGATACCGCACTACCCAGCATTCGCCAAGTACAAAATCTGATTAAAGATAAAAATGCTGTGGAAATGAAACTACTTACAGGGGATACTCTCACAGGAACCATTGTTTGGCAAGATCCCCAATGTATTTTATTAGCACAGGAAAATGGTCAAAAAACTACCATTTGGAAACAAGCGATCGCTTATATGAAATCATTAGGCTAGAGAGTTGAGAGTTGTTGGTTGTTGGTTGTTGGTTGTTGGTTGTTGGTTGGTGTTTGACCTCCTGCCTCCTTCAAAGTTGGGATTACTGAAGAAGATAAATTTAATCCTCGCTCCTTCCCTCCATCAACTATCAACTAACGACTAACAACTATCAACCATTTTCAAGCTAGCCCCTTATGAACGTTTGTACACAACCAAACATGAAAATAATCCCTTCACTCTGGGCGGGGAAACCCCGCCCCTACTCCTTCACTCCTTCACTCCTTCACTCCTTCCCTCTTTCACTCCTTACCTCCATCACGGGGATAGATAACTGGAGTTGGGAAATTGCCATTGATTTTTCCAATTGACTGAGGGGTAGCATCAGTAATCAAATATCTACTTATTTCTGACTAAACTTACTCCTGTGAAGTAGATTTTTCGTTTAAATGAGTAGGTTTTTCTGGAAACATGAGGGATTAGATTTGGTGTATAATAAGCTCGTTAAAAAGTTCTCTACCCATGCTACTAGGATTTAAGACAGAATTAAAACTGAATCATCAGCAAAGAGAATTATTAGCTAAACATGCTGGGACAGCTAGACATGCTTACAATTGGGGATTGTCTTTATGCAAGCAAATCTTATCACATAATCAAACTTTTCCAGATAATAAAATTAAATTTCCTACAGCTATTGAGTTACATAAATGGCTTAATAGATTAGTGAAACCATCAAATCAATGGTATTATGATGTTTCCAAATGTGCGCCACAACAAGCACTACGTAATCTCAGAAATGCTTTTAGCGATTTCTTCTCGAAAAAGCTAATCAATGGTAAACCAGTAGGATTCCCCAGATTTAAAAAGAAATATTATCATGATAGTTTCTACCTAGATGGAAGATTTCAAGTAGATAATTTCAAAATTAAAGTACCTGTCATTGGTGAGTTAAAAACTTATGAGCGTTTACCACAAGGAATAACAGTCAAAAATGTCACTATAATTCGTCAAGCTGACAGATGGTTTATCTCTTTCAAAATAGACACAGAAGTAAAAATTACACCGAAAGTAACAGAAGTTGTCGGGGTTGATTTAGGAGTAAAATTTTTAGCCACTCTATCAACAGGTGAAGTTTTTGGTGGGAGCAAATCTTACCGTAAATTTGAATCCTTGCTGTCTAGGATGCAAAGATTGAGTCGTCATAAAATCAAAGGCTCTAAGAATTGGAGAAAAGCTCAATGTCAAATAGCTAGATTACATCAAAAAATAACTAATATTCGTCGTGACACATTGCACAAACTCACGACTTACCTAGCCAAGAACCACGGCAAGGTAGTAATAGAGGATTTAAATGTATCAGGAATGTTAGCTAATCGTAAACTAGCTAAATCTATTTCTGACATGGGTTTTTATGAATTCAGAAGACAGCTTGAATATAAGTCCAAGCTGTATGGTTGTGAATTGGTAGTTGTTGACAGGTGGTTTCCATCTTCAAAAACTTGCTCCAATTGTGGGCATAAAAAAGAGTCTTTGTTTTTAGGAGAACGAGTTTTTAATTGTGAAAACTGCGGTTTCCAAATAGATAGAGACTTGAATGCCAGTATTAATTTAGCAATGGCGGTGAGTTCCACCGTGACAGCCTGTGGAGTAGATAACGCCGACGTTGCTACTGTGAAACAGGAAGTTAACGCCTTTTCTGCCAATGAGTAGATTTAGGTAAGTTTAACAGAACGGAAGATAAGCTTCCACATAGTAATAATTGGTCATTGACTTGTAACTTCGTATGGCCGTCTGGTAGGCGGATAAATTTACCACTCCGACGGATAGCTTGTACCCTTACCCCATACTCTTGCACAAGATTTAAATCTGCTAAGGTCTTACCCAACACTGCACAATCACTATCAATAGTCAACCACTGACAAGCACTATTTTCCGCAGGCATTGCCGCTTGTCCTTGGGCAAATTCTGCTAAAGCTGCTAATTCTTTATCTGAGCCTACCACTAATAAGCGATCGCCTGCTGCCAATTTTGTCTGAGCTTGGGGATAATCTATTTCTTCCCCGTCAGCACGGCGAATTGCCATCAAGCTTACCCCAGTTAAATAGCGCATATCGGCTTGTTCTAAGGTCATATCAATTAAAGGAGAGTCTTCCGGTAGGGGATACCAACGCCTGTTCATTCCTTGAGTTGCCTGTCGCAGTATCCTGGATACTTGGGATGGGGATTCTTCTGGTCTTAAATCTAAATAATGCCGGTTGCGGATTTGTTGCATTTCCTGTTGGACTACAATGGGGGAAAATCCCACATCTGTAAGGATATAGGTTGCCATTTCTAGACTGGCTTCAAATTCCGGTTGTACTACTTCCCTTGCCCCTAATTGATACAGAACTTCAATATTTTTATTGTGGTTTGCACGGACAACTATATCTATCTCCGGAGATAATTCTAAAGCTCGTTTGAGGGTCAGACGGATACTCATGGGATCGGGAAGAGCGATCGCCATTCCTTTGGCATGGGTGACTGCGGCGGTTTCTAGCACATGAAAGCTGACACAGTTACCGTATACATAGGGGACTCCCGCTTCCCTCAATTGCTGAATCCTACTTTCCGATTGGTCAATCACCACCACTGGTAAGTTGTGCTGTTGTAACAATTTTACTAAGTTTCTACCTACTCTGCCATAGCCACATACCACCACATGGTCTTTCCACGGCAAGTCCTCTGATGTATCTAGGGGTCTACCTTCCCCACTAAGATAAGGTTTGAGCCAAGGTATGGATTCGGCAAAATTAAACAAGAAGGGCACTAATTGCCAGACAAAGGGAGTGATAACTAATGTTACCGCCGTTGTGCCTAAAATAAGTAAATATACTCGCTGAGAAACTAAGCCTAAGGCTCGTCCTTCACTGGCTAATACAAAGGAAAATTCCCCAATCTGTGCCAATCCCAACCCAGCAATTAATGCAGTTTTCCAGGGATAGCGAAATAGCTTTACCAAAGGGGTAATAATCAAAAATTTACCCACAAATACCAACGCCACTAACCCCAAAATTAATTCTAGGTTGTGCCAGAGAAACACTGGGTCAATTAACATCCCAATGGTGGCAAAAAATAAACTGGCAAAGATATCTCGTAGTGGCTCCACATAGGTCAAAGTTTGATCGGCGTATTCCACCTCAGAAATCATCAAACCAGCGACGAAAGCCCCCATTTCAATGGATAAGCCCAAATATTCTGTGAGTAAGGCAATCCCCAAACATAATGCCACCACCCCTAATAAAAATAGTTCTCGGCTTTCTGTACGAGCCAATAACCTTAATAAAGGGGGAATCAGCCATATTCCTGCTACCACCGCACCAGCTGCAAATAAACCAATGCGTACTAGTGCTAGTAACACAGCCATACCAATGGATTCAGCAGGTTTATCCAAAGCCGGTAACACCGCCAACATCAACCCCAATGCCAAATCCTGTACTACCAAAATTCCCAGCAATACTTGCCCGTGGGGTGTTTCCGTCTCATTCCCCTCCATCAAGCATTTAAGTACAACCGCTGTGGATGATAACGATAGAATTGCCCCTAAAAATACTCCTTGTGCTGGGGAACTTACCCAACCCACACCCAATGAAACTAGAGCTGTCACCAAGATTGTGAGAACAATTTGCAGTCCCCCACCACCCAAACTAATTTTTTGGACTTTTTTCAGCTCCGCAAAGGAAAATTCTACCCCCAAAGCGAACAGCAAAAAAGCAACTCCAAATTGTGCTAAAGTCTCTACTTGTATTAGTTCCTTGATTAACCCTAGTCCGGCTGGTCCCACAACCATACCGCCGATGAGATATCCTAAAATCACTGGCTGTCGTAGTAGTGCGGCAAAAAGTCCGCCACCCGCAGCCACAGCCAGTACTAAAACTAAATCAATAATTAATCTCAGATCTTCTTGCACCAGCTTTTCTCATCATCAATTGTTAAGACCTATCAACTTAAGAATACAAAGTTTTTTATCAATAGGGGTTAAATAGTAGAAGAATCTGCTTTGAAATTTATTGGTTGTCAGTTGTTGGTTGTTGGTTGTTAGTTGTTGGTTGGTGCTTGACGGTTGACTGGATACAAGCCGTGTGGATTCATCGGTGGAGAGTCACGACTCGCGCTACCCAGAGCAACTTCCGTCGTCGCGGGGTCGCTCGTCAAAAATGAATCTATCGTTTCAAGCCCGACCCAGTTGCTCTACTTGGGGAGACCCCAAGACCGCACTACTGTTTCGATTCATCGATGGAGTAACAATTCTAAATTCTAAATTCTAAATTCTAAATTCTAAATTCTCCTTGACAAGGTGGGTTGGCATTTTTAACATAAATCTGGGAAAATGAAAAGAATATGAAAACATTTAGTTACCAAACTACTGCCTGTGAAAATTGACACTGTACCTGAAGGCGTAACTGCTTCACCTCAGACTAACAGCCAGAAAATCCAAGATTCTAATGATAGTAACTGTACAGAAGTGGTTATCAATACAAATGAGTCTGTCAAAAATAGCGATCGCCCTCAGGCGGTTCCTGTGGAACATCGCAAACAGAAAACCACAGTAGTTTTTGGTACTACGTTCGTGACAATATTTTTAGCAGAGATTGGCGACAAAACTCAGTTGTCTACCCTACTGATGAGTGCAGAATCCCACGAACCGTGGATGGTATTTATTGGGTCTGCGGTTGCATTAATCGCTACAAGTTTACTAGGCGTACTTGTAGGTAGCTGGATGGCTAGCAAGCTCTCCCCAAAAACCGTAGAAACAGCCGCAGGAGTGATGTTATTATTCATTTCCTTTATGCTGATTGGTGATGTATTTCTGAGTTAAGTATTACCAACTAAATAATAAATAAGTAAGTAAATTTTATGATGGACTGGCATCTGATTGGATTGAGCTTTATTACGGTATTTTTGTCAGAGCTAGGGGATAAAAGCCAATTAGCTGCGATCGCACTTTCTGGACGTTCTCAAGCTCCCCGTGCAGTATTTTTCGGTACGGCAGGAGCATTACTTTTAACTAGCTTGTTAGGAGCCTTAGCAGGGGGAGTAGTGGCAGAATTTTTACCCACTAGATTGCTGAAAGTTATTGCTGCTGTGGGATTTGCCATCCTTGCCATTAGGTTACTCTTTTTTGGTGATGGAGAATCTGAAGAGTAAGTAAAAAGTCAAAAGTCAAAAGTCAAAAGTCAAAAGTCAAAAGTATAACGTATAACCTTGAAATTAGCGCAGGGTCAAATGCAAAACTTCTTTCCCTCCTTCCCTCCAGGCGGGGAAACCCCGCCCCTACTCCTTCTTTGGCATTGCTGAATTGGGATATGAAATTCCAAAAGCGAGTCTCTAAAATCCTTACCTTTGCGTCTTTGCGTCTTTGCGTGAGACAAATTCATATTTTCAATCAGCAACGCCCCTTCTTTTTCCAACATCTGGTAACTTTTTGTGGGATCGAGACTGATTCAGTTGTAAATATATAGGTATGCCTGTCAACATTACCTAGTATGCAAATACATACACAAATTAGTAAACCCAATATTATCCCTCCCAGGTTTGAAGGTTTTTTTCTACAAATGGTTGCACCTGGTTTAGAGGATAGATGCCACGAAATTGTCGCCAAAGTTCTGGGTAAGGATTGGCAAATTAAACCAATTGGCGACAGTTCAACCGAATTTGAAATAACTCTTGAGGATGATGCACTATCGGTAAAACAAGCTTGGGACAAAAGTTATGAGTTGCAATGGCAAGCCGATATTATTGATGTAGAACCATTGTTTGCTGTCCCCTTGACTGAAGGTAAGGATACTGCTAATTTACGATCGCAACTAGCAGCCTTTGATGGTGAAGTTGACAATGAAAGTAATGATGTCCATTGGGGTCTGGAACAAATGAGGGTTTTGCAGGTATGGGAGAAGTATTTCCCTGAACCCGATAAATTACCCGGACATGGCATAGTAATTGCTCATCCCGATACTGGCTATACCACACACCCAGAAATTACTGCTAACTTACTGCTAGAAAAAGGTCGCAATTTTCTCAAGCCAGACCAAGAACCCCTAGACCTACTAGAAGAATCCGGCGGTGAAATTATTAATAATCCCGGTCATGGTACATCAACTGCTAGTTTGATGATTAGTCCCCCCGAAGCACAGGGTAATTATGCCAATGGTAAATATGTGACGGGTGTGGCTCCGGGAGCAAAGATAGTTCCCCTGCGAGTATCTTACTCTGTGGTACTTTTGAGTCTCCGTACCCTGGCAGAGTCAATTGAATATGCTGCTGATAATGGCTGCCATGTGATTAACATTAGTTTGGGAACGGCTTTTCCTAACCGACGTTTGCGACGTGCGATCGCTTATGCCCAGAGAAAGGGTTTAATTATTGTGGCGGCATCGGGAACTATGGTTCCTTACGTGGTATATCCAGCTGCCTATGATGAAGTGATTGCTGTGTGTGGGAGTAATATTCGTCGGGAAATTTGGTGGGGTGCATCCCGGGGAAAACAGGTTGATGTAACTGCACCAGCTCAGGCTCTATGGCACGCCAAAACCCGGAAAAAGAATGATGGTGGAGATTGGCAATACAATATTGAGCAAGATTCCGGTACTTCCTTCTCTGCACCACTAGTCACAGGATTGGCAGCATTATGGCTGTCTTACCACGGCAGGGACAAACTAATTGAACGTTACGGCGCCCAAAATATTCCCATTATATTTAATCAAATCTTACAGGATAGCTGCGATCGCTTTCCCACCTGGGAACCCAATAAATTCGGAGCAGGTATTGTTAATGCCGAAAAATTAATGGCTGCACCCCTACCCGATGATGTCGAACATAATGTAGAGCGATCGGTAATTAAACCTGGTTTGGCATTACAGCAACATACATCTGTAGAAAGTGATGGGTGTGAGACTTTCGTAAATTTGTTCGACTCCCAATTATGTGGTGATGAACCAGAAGAAGTTGTATTTTCCCAAGCCTTATTAAACAGACATCTTGCGGAATTATTACAAACAACAGAAGCTGAATTACCACAAAGATTGCAGGAAGTAGGAAAGGAGATAGCCTTTCACTTTGCAGTTAACCCAGAGTTGTATGAGCAATTTGCTAAATCTTTGCATCCCCATCAGCCATCTTTGATGAGGATGTTGAAAAGTGAAGCAACTCAACCATCTACTACTCAAAATCCCATACGGGAGAGGTTATTAACACAAGGGGTTTCAGAAAGATTGAATCAGAAATTGGGCGTTGCTGATTGAAAATATGAATTTACCTCACCCAAAGGCGCAAAAGCGCAAAGTTACAAAGAAAAATAAAGGTGATTTTGACGTTTCATATCCTTTTCCATATCAACAGATGTGATCAGAATCTTTGACCTATAGCAGATCCGTTGTAGGGGCGCAATGCTTGCGCCCTTGTCATTGGTAAAATTAGTTCCAAAAATCACCCAAGAAGAAAAATATATATGCCTTACGATATTATTCTGTGTCCGGGTAAACACTGTCCCATAAAACAAAATTGTTATCGTTTTACACTTGAAGTTCTAGGTCGCCAAGATTTTTTTGCAGAGATTCCCTACAATTTCACTAACAATTCCTGCAAACATTTTATTCCTAACCGCCCAGATGAAGATGATATCCGTTTGAAAGCCTATGAAATCTGGCAACGAAATGGCTATCCAGATGGGAAATCTTTAGAGCATTGGCTTCAGGCTGAACAAGAGTTGATGTAGATGAACTTGGGAAAATAATGTAATAAGTAATAAGTATTTTGGCTCTCCCACACATTTTTTCGTTCACCCACACTCCCGTTGTAGGACTTGTATCCAGTTGATTTTTTTGGTAAACCCTCCATCATCTCACTATCTGCTTACTTTAATCAAATCAATATTTTTTGATATTTAAGTTATGTAAACTAAAGTCGGGTTGATTTTTGTAAATTGTAGGAAATTCTTTCAATAAGCAAATAACGTACTACAAAAAAGTAATGGGTTTTCAAGCTTTAAAGTAGCAAAATTAAAATTGTGAATTACTTTCGCCAATATACATATACCATATTACATGGTTGTAATTACTATTATTTCGTTTGACTATTGAGAATAGCGTCAATAACTCCCAAGAACATTACTGAATATTTCAAAAACTTAAGTTTTGTATATAAAAATATTTAATCAATATTTTGTTATATGATTATCTTGACTTATAAACATAGATTTTTTGAAGAAAGAGAAGCAACCTGGTGAAATATCTAATTGATGCTAATGTCATCTCAAATATTGCAGTGGCTAACTTGAAAATAGTTAATCAGCGCGGAGTAGGGGCGCATTGCGTGCTAACTTGAGGAATTAGTCACAAAGCATTAAAGCATTTTCATCGGCAGGTTGTGAGATTTTCTCGTGGGGGACTAGTTTGTAAAAACAAATTCAGTAAATCGAAAAGTTTTTCTAAGGCACGATAAGCCTTAAAACTTCCTGCATCGGAACAAGTAGGGAAATTACTGGAAGGGTTTTAAGCCAGAATTTAGCCAAGTAGAAGTTGGGAAATAGACGATAATGGGGTATAGTACTCAAGTACTAATTAAATGTACTTGGGTAAGCTTTTATGAAGCTAGCTTCCTTACCACTAGAAGTCAGGGATGACCTTTAAAGGTTTGTTTCTTAGCTTAGTTTAGCTTTTATAAATTCCAAGTCTTTGGTTATTGCTAGCTCTAGAATAATATCATCAATAACATTACAAGTACCAATAGCAAATTCAAGAAGAAAAACGGCTTCTACAAGCTGACTTTTTTTAGCTCTTCTGTTAGCTTCATTCCACAAATCCATAATGAATGTAGTTACTTCTTGATAAGTTGTCAATAAACTGACCACTTTTTTGGGTGTAAGCTTTTTGAGTTGTTCGATAATATCCGGAGTATTCTCTTCAGGAAAGCTAGAGTCGTTATGTGACTCTGGTTCTGAAACAGTATTTTTCTTGGTAGTTGTTGTGCTACTTATATTGTCTACGCTAAACTTGGCTAAAATCTCGAAAGCAAACGCACTAGCATGACGTGCAGCTATTTCTTTCGAGCCAGCAGCATCTGCTTTGCTTTTACCATCGATAAGGTCAGAAATTCCACGAATAATGAGGGCTGATACTTGCTGATTGGCATGAGCTGCTGTTAGTAAGCCCCGTCCTTCCATTTCCACTGCTACCGCATCGCCGTAGTTTGATTTGAGAAACTTGTAAGTACTGGACTTGGTATCAGCTACCACTTTTTCACCAGCAGCAATAGGTGCAATGAGTGCGCGAGGGATCGAAGTTGGAGTGGGTTCGGTTAGCCTTTGCTGCCAGTCTGGTTTTCTTGCCTCAGCCTTAGCTCGTTGTATTAATTTGTACGCGGATTGTCCAACATCTGGTCTAGGTTTAAATTCAATTTCTGCCTTACCCGACTCGTAGCCATATACTTTTGTCGCGGCTACCACATCACCAAGGGCAACATCCTTTATACCACCTGCTACACCAACAAAAAGTATGACATGGGGGTTAAAGTGGTTTATTGCCCGTTCTGCTTCCAGTGACGCAGTTGAATTTCCTGCACCAATTTCAACAATCCCCACTTCCCAAACCTTGCTGTTAGCGATAAATTTACCTCGCTCGTAAATTGTTCCTTGGGGATGCGTCTCTTCTTGGAGGTCGCTGAGATGCTTGCGAACAGCCACATACTCTACAGGAATAGCAGTGAGTATAACCGCACACGGTAAATTTTGACCTTGTGGTCTTAAGTTCATTTCTTGGTTGTTGGGTACGGAAGATTGAAGCTGGTTGGGGGTAGGATTTGGCTCCAATGACTGGATTAACTTTACTATAGCTTGTACTACCTCCTTAACAGGTCTTTTGCCTTGACGGGTTGTTAAACCAGCTACCAGGCTACCAGCTGCACTAACATCAGAAATACGGACGAAGCGATGGGGTTCTCCAAGCATTTCCATCGCCAAGCGTGGCGCTCCCCCACTCCCATCATTGCAACTAGAGCCAATTTTGAGGTCGAGGGGAATAACGGGTTTACCATCTTTTATGTATAAGCCTGCCAAGTGTTGAACCCCTTCCCCTCCACCAATAATGATGAGGATATCCCCTCGTGGTGCTTGAAGTTGCCGACGTAATGCCCCTGATGCCAAACCTACCTCAAGAAACTTTATTTCAACTGCATTTTTCTGTTGAAGGGATTCCCATAAATCGCATCGGCGATCAGGAATTTGGTTTTCTGTCTTACTTGTTCCTATTGTGTAAATCAGACGTTCTGGAAAATCGGAGGTACAGACTAGTTCCTGCTGCAAGCATTCGTGTACAGCACTAAGTACAGTCCAGTCAAAAATTATTGGCAGTGGACTAGGATGATTTGATAGAGGATCTTTCCCGATACCTGTAAGAAACATTGCTCCCTCTACTAACAGTGTTCTTACAAGTTCTGTGACTAACTCATGGGCATAACGGAGGATATTTTGGTCTATGCTTGCATTTGCGCTAGCTGCAATGTGAACTCGCAATCCCTTAATTAGCATCAGTACTTATATTTACGTCTTATTTTTGACTGGATTTACATTTTAGTTTAATAGAATAATACTAAGAGTGTCTGTAGAAAAAAATGCCAAATCAACCAAGACAAGATTTAAAAAGTCCCTTGAAAAAACTTCTGGGTAGATACTACAGTCTTGCAGGGGTAATAGTTTTTCTTTTAGGCGTTTTGCTGAGACTAGCAGCCTTGGGGAAAACGGGATTTTTTTGGGATGCAACTAAGGATATTGGTACGTTTTTGGCTGTTGCAGTTGCTATACCATTTTTCTACGAAAAGTTGATTAAATCTGAAGAACGTCAACTTTTTATGACTGAACTGGAAGAATTATTAGATAGTAAATTTCCTAATTACAAAGCTGGTTTGAAGTTATATGAAGATGGCAGACCCAGTATTTCTGATAAGGTAGATATACTTTTGAATGCTAAATCCGAGGTAGTTAGCTTAGGAATTGCTCACCGTTCTTTCGTGGGATATTTTGAGCAAAGACCTCCTCGTGAATTTAAAGATCCTATTTTAAACTTGTTAGAAAAAGGAGTTATATTTAAGTATATTTTTCTAGACCCTGATTGTGAAATCGCTAAACAATATGCTCAAGACAGAGCGGAATTAGAGCTTATCAATCGTATCCGAACTTCTCTTGATGTTGTAAAAGCATTAAGAGCTGAATTTGATAAATTAGGATTACCGGGTAGATTCGAGATATATATTTCTTCAAATTTACCTTATATGTCTGCTACTTGTGTTGATGGAAATGAATTAAATGGGCAGATGTTAATTTGCCCTTATTTGTATGGAATAAAAAGGGCTGAAGTGCCACATTTATATATTTCCAAATTGGAACATCAAATTATGTTTGAAACCTATTGGAAATCAGTTAGAAAAGTATTAATTAATGCTCATCAAGTTTAATTTGTACCAATAATATTTGGGTGGGGTTAAAACCAGTTGCTTAAGTTTTCAATCCTCACCCTTGTCTTGCTTGTTACGAGCGTTGATTGCAATCAACTATTTATGACCACACTCATGTTGTCTCCTGACTACAGATACATTTTATTCTGTAATATCTAGCTACTTATTAGTAACTATTATTCAAACCAATCTTGCCATTTGGCTAGTGACTTTAAATTGTCACTTTTGTCCATTTGTTTTGTTAATCTTTCTAAAAATTTTGATGTTTTGAGCCTATCCTGACTATTTGCTTCTCCTAAGTAGTTATCTACGTGTAGCGATTGTCCTGTTTTATCTTTAATTGGTGACTTAACGAGATTGGTTGCTTCACGGCAAAGATGTGTCAGCATTTCTTTATATGTTCTACTTCCCTGATAGCCTTTGAAGGCTTCAATAGCTAGTGATTCTGCGTGGTAACCAGATATTTTGAGGTCTTTAGGCAGGATATCTTTGACAACTGGCTTAAAAAGTTTGATTGTTGGTACAAGTTTTCCAGAAAACTGTTTATTTACAGTAGTTAGTTTGCGAGCAAATGAATCAGGACGTACTACGTTACTCCATTTACCTTCTTCTGGATTGGATATTTTAACACCAGTTGCTGTTTTGATAGCTGGTAAAAGTTGAATTTCTTGTCCATCTGAATAACGGACTGTTACAGCTAGATTACCAGCAGAAACCTTAGTATCAGGTAACCTTTGTTGAATTCTCTCTTCAAAGTATTTCAAAACTTCCTGAGGAGATTTTGTTGCTAATGATGTGTTATTAACAAGTACTAATGTATCTACATCACTCAAACCATTGATGAATGTATTTTTACGAATTGAACCACCAAATAATAGGTCAACGCTATTTTCTATTTCTCCTTCAATAGCTTTTTTGAGGACATTTAAATGTCTTTGAGTTGCTTCTACATCTCGTGCATTAAATTCCTTTAAGGCATTTTGTAGTAGGCTATTGACTTCTGAGTTATAAGAAGATCCTTCTGTGCGTTCCGTTGCACGTCGGATTAGTTGATTAATTTCATTTGGAGAACTACTGGAAGACCAGCTAGAACTTCCTCCGCTACCACCCATGATTATTACTCCACTACTTTTAGTCCTGCGTTTTCTACTAAATTAAGCACTTGCGGCATAATTTTCTTCCAAGCAGAAAATTATTGAATAAGTCTTGTCCTACAAAACCTATGCATTGCATGAGATAAAGAGCTAAGACTTTCAAGATTTTTAATACTATAAATTTCATCTCGCTCTTTATCAGTATAATGCCAGTCGGCTTGCATGAGTGCTGCGGTTGATGGGTATAGGGTAAGACCTTCAACAAAAGCGTAGCGCAGCCAAGCAAGTCCATCAAATATATCGGCTCCACAAAGAAAGTATGAAATAATTAAAAATGGGTCTAAGCATCCTAAAATATGGATGGGAATTTGAATATCTTGCTCGTTTAGGGTAGAGCGAATCTTTAAAATATTGCGGCATCTTTCCAGTATAGAATTGCCAAGTTCTTTTTCTGTTATACCTAGTACGGAAAATGAAGTTAAATGATGTACATGTTCAAGTAAACTGTCAATATTGATGATTGGAGATTCTGGTGTTTCTGGTTTATAAAGAAAATTTGAGGCATAATCTGGATATGTTTGAAAAAAATATTTTGCAAGCTCTACTTGCTTTAAAGTTGGTTCATAGTTATTGAAATCATCATAATTAATCAACACTAATTGAGATAAAGGTTGTAAATTATCAATAACATTTTTTTGCAATTCTCTAGACCAAGTATGAATGTTGTCATTATCTCTTAGTGCATATACATCGTCTGAATTTACAGATGATTGAATAGATTTAGTCTCATACCCACCACTATCGATAAAGATAACATTAGAAGCATAAATATCTTCTACACTTTGCAGATAGTAGTATATATCATAGGCACTGATAAGCGAAATGTCGGTAATATAGTCTTTAGTTAATTCATAAATGTTTTTTACCTCAGGAAATCCCCTACTGGAAAATGATGGAATGATGAGAGGAGTTGCAACATCAATAATAGAAATTTGACGACATTTACAGATTTCGGAAATTCTCATCCAATGCTCTCCTATCTAAACATGATGGGCATTCTCCACAAGGGATATCACTGCGACGTTCGCAGCTAAATGTCAAGTTTATAGGTACTTTAGCAAGTTTACAATATTTGAAAATATCTTTTTTGGTGAATTCTACAAATGGAGCTTCTATTTGAACCGAACCAGCAAAATAACCATCAAAAATTCGTTGAATATCTTCTAAAAAAATTTTTGAGCAATCATAATAAGGTGTTCCGGTGTGAATACCAATAGCAAATCTACCTTTTTTGCTGGGAAGAATACTGGTAGCTGCAAGCAGTAGGGTTGCATTGCGACAGTGATATTCTCCTTGAGTGCAAGCGATTTTCAACCCCAAGTCAATAGTAGTGAGGGAGATATTGTAATGTTGAGTTAGTGCTAGAACTGCACGGTGTTCTCCTTCAAAGCTGGGTTGATCGTAGTTAAAGTGGATACCTCTGACAGTTGAACCACGTGAAAGATAGAAGGCGATTAAAGCTGTGGAATCTATCCCTCCCCCAAGTAGTAAATTTACGTCTGAGTCTGGTTGAAGCATTAATTGTTTATAACTCATTACGCTTATACACAAACATGGATTCCTAATACCAAGTTGCGTTCTGTTGTAGTAGTTTGGTTGTGGATGGGATTGCCACGCTCCACTACGTTACGTGAGCGCTTCGCGCACGCTACGCGGTAAGCGCAGCTATGCCGTA
>JAAUYI010008096.1_pt1 | contig 43081 bp, 37 predicted proteins | sample 7278041 | NCBI WGS metagenome assembly JAAUYI01 (sample SAMN14350216, study PRJNA611818) | marine sediment metagenome | isolation source: surface marine sediment (0.6m) | place: French Polynesia: Moorea | collected 2018-08
AAACTAGATTGCTTATCAGCAATTGGTCGCGCTATCCAGTCGTGAGTAATGCCGACAAATATGATCAACTATATCCCGCTAGTTATTATGCAAAGATGTGAAGAGCTTTAATATTTATCAATGCATTGAAAGAAAAGCATTTTGGTTTAAAACATTTATTTTTACCCTGAGAGCGAGGACATGATTTTTTTTCCTCTTGTTTTTCAGGGTTTACAAAACTAATCTGTATTATGTTGTAATATGTTGCAAAATTAAAATAATACATATCTTTTTGTGTAGCAAGCAGAAAATATACATAAACTTATCATAATATTTTTGATATTGCAATAAAATAGCATGACATAGTTTTATTATTTGTCAGTCTGAGGTAAATTTTTCTTCGATACATTTTATTTTGGAAAGTAAACCATGTTTTTTTCTAATGTTTTGAAAGATACAATATATATTTCTAACAATTGTCTTTACAGACCAGCTACAATATTTCACTTGATTAAAGACAACTACAACGATGACATTATCCTGAAAGAATGGTTTCAAATGGAAGAAATTACAAATACTTTTCATACAAAAGATATTGCAGAAGTAGTTTAGGCAAAGGCAATTGATGTATTAAATAATATAAATTATACACTTTTTGCTTCAGATATCTTCTTATGAAACGTCGACAAATTGTTTTTAGGTGAATATTATTTTTGTCAGCAATTATATCCAAGACAATTGGGTGTGTTGTATCAATATATAAACTTGCTATCAAAAAGTTACCAGCACCAAAGAATAATTTATTTAACAAATCTGTTTTTGATGATGCATTTGTATAGTTCAAAGCCTTTCCAATTAAATGATCTATGACAGTGGTATGCGTTTTTCTATGACACCCAATTGTTAAGAAATGCTGTGCTGTGGATACATCAGTATTTACAATTGCTTGTAAGAAAGGTGTATTTCCAATGTTATTTGACATATTGAGTAAATCAGGTATATTTTCGAACAATGGCAAATATTTTTGCATGTTAACTGGGTCTGGATATTTACGTAATGCTATTAACAATGGTGAGTTTCCGTTTATATCTTTACAAGTCGGTAAAGCTCCTTTTTGCAAGAGTATCTTCATTATTTCAAACTGACCTTCAATTGCACAGTATAATACAGGTGTCATTCCAATCTCATCCTTTTGGTTTATGTCTACTCCTAAGTCTAGCAATGTCATGACATGATGTCTGTTATTATTTTTGATAGCATATACCAAGGGTGAATGTGTTGTCCATGTACTAAAATTTTTTTGGGCACCATGCATTACTAAAAATTGTATAATATCGCCTTTATCTGAATTTTTCTGACAAATTTTTACTAGGTAAGTGTACTTGTTTTCATCCTGTGTATCTACATTTAGTCCATTTTCTATTATGGCTGCACAACATTTGAAGCTTTTCATAGACAAGGAAAACAAGAATAGTTCATGGCTATAGAAATCAAAATCGGATGTATTATTTGTTTTGACTGCCTTAAATAGATTCTCTGGGGCATCTTCCTTAATGCTCTGTTTGGCCCATTGAAGATGTTCTGGTAACCTGTATAGGAAACAGATAAATATGTATTAGCAATGCAGACATGTTTTTGAGGGACTGATTGAGTAAACAGGTATATTTATAAATGTATAATAAATAATTGTGGTGAAATTTTTACCAACCAGTTGTTATACTAGATGTTATCTAACGTCTGAACAAATCCACATGGTTACTTTCAGCCCTTCTATGTGTGCTTAAAGCTGCTATGGTGGCCTCTGCACTACCAGGTATAGACCCAGTCAGTTCTTCTGGAGTAACTTTCAGCTCTTCTGGGATTGATTCGACATCACTTTGAATAAATATTAGTAGTTTTATTGTTATTTGGAAAACAACATGTTAGCAACAACATTAGTTAATTTCCATTCAGACAACATACCTCTCAGAGGATGAGTCAAGGTCTACTGGGTCTTTATCTAATAGGAGAGCCTCTTCCGATTGCTGGACGTGCTTGTTATTATGATTGTCTACTGTTTCATCACTTTTGGTATTTGCTGGAAGGTCATCAAGATGATTTTTGTCTAAATGCTTCTCCTCTTGGGCAGATAATAGATTTTTGTCCGTTGTGCCTATAAAGAATGTAATTCAAACATTGTAACCTTTTCTTTTTTGTTAATCTCTGAAAAAAACACATTTTTATATCAACATTAAAATTTTTATGCAGCTCTTACCAGACATTATTCACAAAGAAGAATTTATGATGCGATATCCTACAATAGTGCGATTTCCTACAATAAAGTTAAGTAAGAAAGTATAAAATCTGGAAATGCAAATGTGCAAATGTGCAAATGAAAACAAAATGAGGAGGGAGGGAAGGAGGGGGGGGGGGGGGTTAACAATGGATAAAATAAATATAAGGTATATTATCCAATATTTTACCTCCCCTTGCAGCCACCACAAGAAAAAACATATTGAGATACTATATATTTCAATACGTAACCTCCTTATTGCAAAAATGATATGGGTATATTTCATAACAGCTTGTTACATATGTAAAGTTAAATTTTACCTTTTATGTTCAATACAAAATCATATCTGGTTAGTGAAATCACATTGTGTCTGAGGGCCATTTTACTTTTGATGGGAAATGTTTTCATTTATCTTTTTTTTTTACAATTACACATGATGATTTTATGATAAGAAAAGTTGTCTGTTGTTTTTTATTACATGTGACAGATTTGATGAATCAATTTGTACCATCCTTTTTTTTGTCTGAGTCTGGAATTTTCTGTAGTTGTAACCATAATATGGCAATGTCAATTACTGCAAATCCTATTTTATATCTGTTGTCATACATGTAACTTGTGAGATTATTACAATAATGATAACACATCACATTTTAGAAATACCTTTTTTTGATTTAAGTTTATCTAGACATGATATAGTAATAATTACTAAGTGTGACACAGGTTTATCTTGTTCACTACAGAACATATCTGGTATTTATCTTCCTACAGTGGAATCGTCTGAGTCACTTTCACTCTCTACAGGCATATTTGTCATCCACTGTTTGAATTGTTCATAGTATGGTCTTACTTGGCCATCATACCAGTTATCAATACTATTTGGCCACTGTAAATTATCCAACTCATCTGCAATACGACATGCAAAATCATAACCAAATACAAATGTTGGACCTTGCTCAAACTTTTCATACGTGCTAACATCTATGTACTCAAATGCAGTTTGAAAAAATACATCTTTTGCTGGATGTAAACGAAATGATTGTGTAGAGGCAGTATCAGCTATCCAAGCTACAAAACTCTTTTCTGTGGATGTTAATGCTGTTGTAGAATCAGCTAGACTCCGTATTTTGTCAGATATATAGTCGTCCATGTTGTTGTAGTTATGAATGCTATAGTCAGTATCAGTACTGCAAGATTCATCATCACTTCTGAAATATTTGGAAATTACTTTAGTATACTCAAAGCTTATATGTTGATGTGTGCTAGTAGTTAGTACTTACTGCTGTTGAATTTCAATGTCATCGTCATGTTCGTTGTTTGAATCCACTGATATTTCTTCATCGTTTTGATCACTTCAATAACAATTTTTTTTTAATTCTAAGATATATATTATTTTTCGGTGGGGATTTTTTTTTAAAAATGTTTACATACCTGTTGCTTGTGTTATCTGCATTAGCTAAATCATACAAATTGTTTTCCATTTGTTTATCTGCAACAATAAGTGGAAGATCAGAGGATGCGACAATTAATTTGGAATTAGTTTTGAAAATGATTCATTACAATTGCAGTAAGTTAATGGTTAGTTCTACATTTATAGAACAAAGCAAACTTAATGTTACCTTACTTTGTATATCTATTTCCTCATAAATGCCAGTGTTTTTGACTACTTTGTTGAATCCTATGTTGTACAGTAAATACATTTGGCATTAATAAATTATCAAGTTCTTTTATTAATACAGCATGAAATATAATACAATTTTTACCAATACAATAAGAAGTCCTGGACTGAAGTTGGTAAGGGCAGTTGTGACACAATATGATAGAAATTAGCATTATTTTTACTTAGCTGTGATCGGATAACTTTTCGACAAAGTCTATGGAGGCTTTTTTCAAAACAATCTTTTTTCATTTCAAATATGATAGGATGCTCATTATGAATATTATCGGATATAGGCAAGTAATTACCTGTACCAAAAAAATATAAATTGCACATATGAGCTGTTTTAGATGGCTGTGTATAATCCAACACAAAACCTAACATATGATCAATGACACTTTTTTTAATTTTTCTATGACATCCCATTTTCAGTAACATTTTGCAAGCAATAATATCTTTATTTAGTATTGATTGCAAAAAAGGTGTATTTCCTGCGGCATTACATGCGTTCAATGTTTCTGGAACCCTCAATAGTTTGTCAAAGTACTTTTCCTTATACTTGTTGTTTGGAAATTTGGATAAAGCAATGAGAAATGGTGATGATCCAAAATGATCAAAGCAGACAGGAGTTACACCTGCATCTATTAAATAATTAAGAATGTCAAACGCACCTTCATTAGCACAATGTAAGACAGGGGTTTTTTTTTCATGGTCATACAGTGTTACTTGTGCTCCTAGGCTGTGTAATGATTTGACATTTTCTAAATTCTTTGCTTTGATTGCATTTATACAAGGTGATAACTTTCCGTTTGATACATTATCGAGAGAGGCTTTATTATTTACCAAATATGATATAATATCAGATTCATCTGCATCTGATTTGCATACTTTCATAATATATGTATCTCCATCTTTATCTATAAAGTTGATATCCATCCCATATTTTAGTAGTATATCACAACATGTAAACCATCTCTTGTGCAAAGCAATATAAAAGTTTTCATGGTAGAGCAGGTCAATGTTCACTACAAGTGAGTGAGACAATATATTAGCTAAGGTTTGACACTTATTTTGACTAATACATTGAAGGATTTCATCTGGTTGAATCGAACACCTGAAAAACAGATGAAAAGGCTTCGTGCCCAGATACTTGGGCTCTGGTTTAATGGATAATTGCACTTTCCTAAAGAATTATATAAACTTACTTGTAGATATCTGTCATTTCCTTGTTATCTTCTTCATGTATAATATAGTGTTGATATGGTACTTTTGAGATAAAATATCATCGGTGATATTTATGTCATGTTTTCTATTCCATATGTTTGGGCAGCAAATAACTGAAATGAGTACAGGTTTGAAATATTTACATAAAGAGGCAACATTATAATTTTATCATGATACTTGATCTAGTCTGAGCAGCATTGAAATCCCTTTTTTTTTTATAAATATCTTAGTGCTTTATAAAATATACAAACCTTTTCTCCAAAACAGGTCTGCATTTGTTCTGTGTAAGATAACACATTTGTGCTAGTGTATTAATATGTCATATGTGATATATCGCATCATAAACTACATGTTATCATAATTACTAATAGCTGTTATTTTGAAAATTAATTTATTATGGATCAAATACATTTGTTATAAATAATCATATACCAGAAACTTTTTCAATAATCTTGGAAGTGGTAACAGATCTACCTTGTATATAAGGTTGACATTGTCATACTGGAGCTGCTTTCGAATCAAAAGTCTGCATTTTGTTCGTAGGTTAATATGAAGTTTTTCTTCCAGTATCTCAGATAGTATAGGATGTGAATTTACAACCTTTACATTCAAACGAAGATTACTGCCACTTCCCCAGAACATAACATTAAGTATATCTGAGGTGACTGGATTTGAAACAATATCAAGGTTTCTAGCTATTCTCTCATCTTCACCAGATCCATTTTTTACGTGACACCCCAATTGCAACAAATTTTCTGCTAATTTTACATCATTGTTTACAATACTTAAAACAAATGCACTACATTGCTGACAATTAAACACATTGATATTGATACCATGTTGCAGTAATATTGGCACATATTTTTTCCGCATGCTTTTACTTGGATGAAAATATAAACTTAGAACAAGTGCTGACGATCCACATCTGTCAAGGACATTTACTTTAGCGCCAGCTTCTAGCAATAATTTCATGACATCAAATTTTCCAAAAACTACAGTTTGCAATAAAGGATAGCAATAAATATCTTTATGTACTGACTGTCTGTTTACTTTAGCCCCTAGTGATATCAAGGTCTGAACTTCACTTAACTTTCCTTTAATGCAGCTTGATACAAGAGGTGGATGAATGTTTTGTCCACATATATTTATATTTCCCCCTAAATTATACAGGAAGTGTATTGATGTTGAATAGTTTTGTTTGCTACGTGACAAAAATCCAATACAAGTTTCTCCATATGCATTAATACCATTTACATTTAATCCTAATGCAATTAGTAATGCAGCGCATTTATGAGCTCGTACTTGCATAGCTGCACATAACAAACTCTTCCCATGTATAATGTAATGTATATCAAGTCCTGAGTCAATCAGATTTTGAACCACGACTACATTGTCTGACTGAAATGCATCTAATGCTGACCACATCAAACTTTCCATACTTGTTGTACTTTGTGGTATTTGGACAGTATCCATCTTAACCTATAAGATGATCCTGCAAGACACAAAACAAACATACAGTTTAATGCTAACGATTTTTTTTTGTTAGTTATGGACATATCCATACTGTAAGTTGTTTATAGTGAATTACACTAATACCACAGCATGCATCTAGTTAAATAACAGGTAACCTTTCAAAGTCTTTGGCAACGGTAGATCTTTAACTAATGAAAAGAGATTTTTTTGATGATAAAGTAGCGTTTGACGTATTTTTCTACGTGACAAATTTTTTAAACTGTTGTTAGTAAAGTGGTCGAAATATGTAATAGCACAATAATGTGGATCTTTAAGTGTGTCTATATTTATGTATAAACATTCACCACTGCCAAAAAATACTTTGTTTAATGCATCCCACACCTCCATGTTAGTTTGATCATCTAAAGCGGTATACAATCCAAATCTCTGTGGACCTAATATATTGCCTAGATAGTATTTGTATGTTGTGTACCGTATGTTACAACCTTTGTTTGCAAGATATTGTGACCATCTTACATTTCTGCTAATGATAGATGTGATAAAAGGGGATCCACATATTTCAATATGGTTTATATCAGCACCATGTTGTATTAGTAATTTCATGTAGATATCACACTGTTCACCAGAAAATGTATGTAACACTTTTGACAACAATGACCCAGTAGAAAGATCTGGATAATATTTGTCTGGACCATTGACATCTGCACCATATGTTAGTAATATATTCAAAGCATTTATATTATGGTTTTGTATTGCGAATACTGTTGGAGCACCACACCAGTTAACACCAGTATTTGGGTTATATCCATGTATCAATAAACATCGTAAATGCAACATGTTACCAGCGGCAATACACAACATGATATATGTATGGTCTAATTGATCAGTTTCACTTCTATTGTCATTGGTATTATAAGACAATAGCAAGTGTAATGACTCTGTCCTGTCATCAGTCATTTTACACAATAATGTCATGGGTGTTTCATTATTTGTACCAATATTGTTTACCTTAGCACCATTTTTCAATAGATATTCAACAATGTTTAGAGAATTATATTGTAGTGCAATATTTAAAAGAATATTATTTTCGGATGTACGTGAAATATGCTCTGAATTTTGCAATAACAGAGACAACTGACAAACGAATTCTTGAAGATTATCATTTTGGATAATTTGCAGTAAATGGTTTGGTATATTAAAAGAAGCTTCCATCTGTATAGAATGAGTTTTTCCCGTTCTCTTTTGTATTAGGTTTTCTAAAGTCTGCGCAAGGGAAAACAGGTCAAACATAGTACATTCTTTTGATTTACAAATACATTTATATACAAAAACACTCACCTCCCAAAGACTTGTGGTGTTGTGATTTGACTCGGTGGATAGCTTTTATTTGTAAAGAAGTAGTGCAGAATACAGAAGAACAGATGTCTGCAAATATAAATGAGCTATAAATCAAAAACTTCTTATTTAACGTACAAATGATAGGGATGGACTATAGATTACCTTAACAAATTTTCAATACAGTGTTTCTGTTGACATGTTACAATGTTTATCATAAATTGGTAGCACAATTTAACTAACTATAGAACATAATTTGTTTAATGTTAGTTGAATGACTTGATTATATACAATAATACAAAAATATCAAACATTCTTGTATATACAGTACAAGATAAATAAGCCATGATCATTGATACAGCAAATATGATTTTAATAGTGTAGGCAATGGAAGCATATTAACCCTATGGAACAGATTGATATTCTGTTTGAACAGTACACGGCGTATACACTTGCGACATTTTGATTTAAGATCAACTTTGTCATAATCATCTAATATTTCTTGTACAATAGGGTGTGTTTTCTCCATGAAATAATGTGGTAACAGAGCATTTCCAGCACCAAAATATAACATATTCAATGTGTGTCGTTCACTGGTACACGTTGAGAAGTCCAACGCTCTTGCAATCTCTCGATCAATCATAGAAAAATCTTTTTTAATATGGACACCCATGTCAAGTAACATTTGGCATAGGTTGACATCATTATTCAATATTGATTGAATAAGTGGAGTGTATCCCATATCATTTGCTATATTTATGACATTGTGTTCTTTTGTTAGTTTGGAAAGGTAGCATGCTTTCTTTGAAGGATACAGTCGCAAGCATATTAAAAGAGGGGTAGAACCAAAAGCGTCTTGACAAACAGTTGTAGCACCCATATCTATTAGTATGTTCATGATATCAAAGTTGCCTGAAAATGCACAATGTAGAAGTGGTGTCATTTTTACACCATCGACATGATTTACATCTGCTCCATTTTCTATCAATGCTATTGTGTTTATGACATTATTGTTTTGGATAGCATACACTAATGGGGTATGGTGTGTATATGAGCTATAGTTGACAAGGGCGCCATGTTGAACCAAAAAACGTATTGTAGATGATTTGTTTTCTTCCTTTGTACAACAACGCATTAATTGTGTGTAGCCGTGTTTATCAATGCCTTGAACATCTGCTCCATTTGCTAATAATATCTCAGCGCACGCAAAGCGTTCCTTCTCCAATGAGAATGATAGAAGAGCATTGGTTTCACTTGTTGAAATATTTTCCTTCATGTCATAAAGAAGTGTGTTCATTTCCTCCAAGTTGTTTTTTTCGATACATTGATATAGGGTATCCATTGCCTTTTTTTCCTACAACATAGAATACACAATACATTTAAACATTTATTTGCTTGACAGTCTACGATCCTTTATGCTTTTGTGTTTGTTATTGCATGATTAATTTTAAAACCATAATCTATTAAGCTGTGTTTTTAATACTTATTTTCTAATAGGTTTTTGCACAACAATGTTTATGCACAACAACACTGTGTTTTTTAGTACTTATTAATCCATGACATGATATCAACATTGTCAATGATTACATGCATTACTTTTTTTTTCATATAGTATTATTTTATAAATAACCATACAGAAGCAATACTTACCACTTTTCCCCAAGAATATATTGATGAGTCTAACGATTCCTTCCAGTATTCTGATATATTCTTCTAGACTGTTCAAAGAATCATATTTTTTTGTGTAATGTAAATATATTTGTTACTGAATTTTTTTTTTTAGATTGCCAAATATTTGTCATATGTCAGAGCCAATTTATCTTATGGCTTGATATATATATATAGTGATAACATTACTATTTTTTTGATTTAAAGATAATCTTTAGAATATACTGTATTAATAAGTATTAACACAATATGAATATATTTACCTCGAACAATTATTCCAGCAAGGGTTACAGGAATCAAACTGTAGCGGACGTTGTAATACCTGGAACGATATAAAAGTTAAGCTGAAATTTTTATGAAATATATTATTTCTCCCCTTCATTATTTTTTTTTGATTATTGGTTTAATTGTATTGAATGTATTAACCACTAAAGAGAAACTATTCACTTTGGAAATAACATTTGTAAATAAATTTATACATTTACATTGTATTTTTATAATTTATATGTCAGTTGGAAACTTGTTTGATTTTTTTTTGGTGTGGCCTCCACATAATAGCAGACAGATTTTACTTGTATGTTTATTTTTAAAAAAAAGAGATTTTTTTTGCTTGTATCCTTTGTTATTTTCAACTGTATATATTACTGTCTGCTATTATACCTCCCCTTACAGCCACCCCTTAATATATTGAGATGGAATGCTGATATTTAGTTTATTTTTCTGGGCTTTTTCATCAATTAATCCATCTCAATATATACCGCCATAAGGTAACGCTATCACAGATTGATTGCTACAAAACATATAATGTAAAACATATAACATAAAATGTAATTTGACTTCTTACCTTCACAGTGAGTTTTTTTTATCAACAATACTTTCGATTCACTGCTATTGCAACTGTGTTTGCCTTTTATTATGATAGTTATAAAATTAATGTCAGAGGATAGGTTTAATAAATAATTCGTATGTGCACAAAGTATGTGAAAGCAATTTATGGTTGTTGTTCACACCATTAAAAGTATACTCAATCTAAATAGTATATATATTATCAGCTTTATTCTGTACAATATATAATTGTTACTACATCAAAATTTTTATCTTTACATATACAGGCAACATTGTTTATAATGTGAAATATATAGACATTTTTGAAGGATGTGGATTGACGTATATAGGTTATGATTGTTATCTTGTACTGATGTTTGACAGTGTCTCTGCAATGAAATAAAATAATATTTGATGACATGGAATTTTGGTATCTTTTAGTCAGTTGACAATATCATGATTAATTTAATTTTTTTTTTGGAGATTAGTAAATTACCTGCAACAAACATTTCTTCATTCAATCTCTGGATATCTAGTTTCATCTGGTCATATTGAAATTCTGCTCCATTTATTGTGTCCCAAGGATATCGTGAGATGTTGATGTCTGGGCACCCTGCTTAAAATTATGAGATAAATACAAAGAAGATCCAATATATCAGTTAAAAATTGTTACCTTTGTTATGTTGGCGCAACAAAGCAGAAGGTGGCAACAGTTTCTCTTTCAGCCATATGTTTTCAGTTTCTTTGAATGCTATTTTCTCATCATCTGTTTTGCTATCATACTTGAAGTGTCTGCGAAGTAATTGGGAACATAACCTGTAACCATAACAAATTAACAATACATTACAATAAAATCAATATTACATTTAAGTTTATGTATGAATAATTATAAAAGTATTTTATTACTGTGTCCACAGGAGTATAAACTGCTCCTCTTCATTGTTGTTAGCATCCAATTGTTGATGTAATGTTTCTGGTTTTTTGAACATCTGTTGAAACTACAAATTAAACTTGAAATGTTAATTGTTAGAACATGAAGATATTGAAAGTTACCGTTATTAATTGAGAATCTTTTTTTTTTTATAGAACTACAGGTATCTCCACATCTTACCGTGAAAGGCAATGAAGTAATACATTGTTGTGATAAGGGACCATAAATTGCGATACGATGCATTCCTCCATCATCAATAACCATATCATTCTAAAAATGGTATTGTAATAAATAATATGATTTATACTGTATTTGATTTTTATGTGATATATATCTACCCAAAGCTGCATCTGTTCCATGCTATGTTCATGGTTATTTCTCTCGACAACAAGGCAGTACCCTACTACTACTATGTCATTGGTAATAGTTTTTGCAAACTGCGCTGAATTATACTCGAGAAACATTGCCGTGTGATGTATGTCTACAAAGAGAAACATATGAAAGCAATTAGTTATGAAATAACATTAAAAGCATTATGATCTGTTCATATACAAAACAATCCATGACATATCTAGTGAATCATATTATATAAATTACTGCTCCATTTTACAATAATTATATGTTTGGCCTCCACATGATAGCAGATATATATATTATTCAAAGCTTACAGTATTTTCTCATTTGATATAAAGTTCAAAAAGCATTTCCAATTATCTTTAAATATCTGCTATCATACCTCCCCTTACAGCCAACCCTTTATAAACATGTGATATCAGTATTAGCTACAAAATGATTTTTGACATATCACATGAATATAATCCACCATATTGTTATAATGATAAGTACAAAATAATTTTCTTTTGCAGGAGTAAATGATAGCTATTTATTAAAACATTTCTATGATATTACATGAAGTTTGAAATCAAATGCATATAGTCTTAGATATTATTTTCAATATTCCACACACACATTCTTATATATTGCTAGATAAAAAGCTTTACTGTAACGTATGATAATCATCATTACAAGCATGACAGTACTGTTATAACAACAATGTTTTTAATAGATCTTTGAAAAAGGACCCCATTTATACAACAAGTGAATAACATATATAGGAACTTTCTATAAGATTGTACTAGAATAACATGTGTTGAAATCTTTAATTTGCACTGTTTATGACAGTGTTTATGTATATGGTGGAAAACCAATGAAATACTTCCATATATTTATCATTATCAGCTATGTAACATTCCGCACTATTTTTTTGTACGTCCAAATACTTCATTAACCATATATGTAATAATTTTGTTTCCTGTTTTCTTGTTACTGTGTAATATCATTAATATTTAAATAACACAATGTTGTTTGAATTAAATCTTTACATGTTGTTGTTGTTTTATGTTCAATTGTCATAAGATCTAGTTTGAATTAAATCTTTACATGTTGTTGTTGTTTTATGTTCAATTGTCATAAGATCTAAAATATAAGGACAATGACAGACGTATCACGTCACCGGAAATACTTAGTCATTTGTTTCACAAGTAGCATGAACTATCTCTTGTCCTACCACAGTGAATACAATGTCACATGGCATCTCTTCAGAAAGTGTCTCCAATATGTTATTATCATTGCAAAAAAAAGTGTATTTCTTGGGACCAATTCTTATGATGACCATGTTATTGTCCATAATTCCAGTGACGTGTCCGTGCTTTTCATCCTTTGCGGCATCTGTTAGATCGATACGCTACAATAAAGAGATAAAAATCTTATCAATCAATCATTTATTCTAAATACAAATATTTATTTATGTACCTCTATTTCAACAGCTACAGTTGCAGCTAAAGCTACATCGGCTGATCCAGCGTATTTTTTGTCACTGATTTTCATGTTGTATAGAGCATATTGTACCCCCTTTTCTGAAAAAGTATTATTATAATTAAGTAACAATAATGATAATGAACAATATAGTTATTGTTTAAGTACCAATCGTTTTTGCAGCTTCGCATTCATTGTTTTCCCAAAAGGTTATCCTTGCAGAGCCAGTCTCATCTTCTAATGTTATTACAAATTTACGTTCATCAGAAGTAATCTGTAATATCATACCATATATATTAAATAATACTTGTATAATGGTAAATGTCTCTTTTGTTACATATATAATCAAGTTAAGTTTACCATTGTAACATGACCTTTGACACTGATTAATGTTCCCATTTCCATGGATATTATGTCACCTATGGCATAATATGTAGCATACAGCAAAGATTTGGTATTTTGCATTGCATCATCACCAGTTTCTGGTGTTTCCTGTAAAATTGAATACTTTACATATGATATTGCAAACAGTGAGAAATCATACAGATAGGGTATATTACCTTGATACATTCAAGATCCGTATCTACATTGACACGTATGACTTTGTCTGCGCATTTGTACTTCTTCAGAATAATTCCCTGTGGTGGTGTGTAATCAGCAGCAGGGAAAATAGCTAACGCAGATGTATTACCCTGCGCTATTACTGCCTATTAAAATATCAATATTTGTGATATTTGTAATCTTATGGAAACTACAATAATTAATTACTTACCCTCTGAAAGTATCCGCTTTTCAACTTGAAAGAACTGCCGACATCTAGTAACGCTACAGTGATATTAGCATTGTAAACTTCAGCAGAATCTCGAGCTAGGATTTCTTCCAACTGTATGAATACTTTCTGTTATTGTTGACAAATTAATGTAATGTAACTATAGTTGACAATGCTTACAGTATATTTGGAATGTCCAACAAATCCAATGCGATGAACATCAGTTGACATGGAACCCTTTAGTACAGCCGTACATTGTGGTGCATACTGACGTCCATTGCGATCAGGTAGTATATCATAAACAATAACATGATCACCAGCAACTGTTAGAATTATAAACATAGTAACTGATGCCATAATCCATACAATGTCATTATAACACAGTGCCTTATAGAGCCCCCCCCAAAAAAATGTTCATTACCAATAACTTTTAATATATTTGCAACGTCTCTCCATAGTGTAATGCGTGCTGTTATTTTTGGATCAGTTATATCTCCAATGAGGACAACTGATCTTGGTATTGCTTCATCATATATATCCACCTATATTGCAATAAATTCAAAGTATATAATGTCATTATATATCATGTATGTTACACTTATTTTTTTTTGCGATATATACCTGTTGCACAATTCCTTCGACGCTGTGTAAACCGTTAGCATCGGTCTCTGCCAAATCTTTGATGGGAATAACGGCGGCGTACAATTCTGACCTTTTCACATCCGTAGACGAGCCTGGAACATTCTACAATGAAAACAAAATATCATGCATCTGTTTTGGTTTTTATATCAAGATGGTTTGTTCAAATACCTTCATAGAGACTTCTATTGATGTTTGGTCACTGGTCAAAATCATTCCCTGATTCTTTTGATAATTGGAAACTGTGATTTTGATGCCATCCGTTATTTGTTTTCTCTTCTTTTCTATGAGCTGGATTGTAAACTTATTCCTCAAAGTAATTTTGGTGAATACATCTTCTTCTCCTACTATGCACTATAACAAAATATGCAGTTATGATATATGTCTGAAACAGTGGTAAGTAATCACTTACCTTCATGGTGAGTTTTTCCCAGTTCATGTATGGACGAGTAGCATGTAATATGCGTGCTTCAAATTCATCTTTGTACCACTGGGTTCCATCTTGTCGATTACATATTTCCTATTTCACGAAAATATTGATTGATTTCTGAGAAAAATACCCTCTTAATGTATCTATGGAAGTCTTTATACTTTTAAGGAAGGCATGATCTCGTCTGTCTGAAATATAAATAACAACACCACTATTATAATGTATCATATGTATAGATTTTTCACTTTTTATTTTACTGTAGCATTTAGTAGCAACATTAGTGTTATGGTTAACATATTATCTAATATAACAATGAATATTTACAAATACTAAATGTCATAGACTGTTATTGTCTGCTACATATATGCAAAATATAATGATTTGGTGACAGGAATTTGAGTTGTGATATATAATCACAATGGCATGACCACACAAAATATTAGTAATAATAATCTCTGGGTGATTTTATACATTTTGACATGATGTGGTCAAATACATTATCTATAGAGAAACCAATTGTTGTTGAATATATGGTCATATAAAATATTACAGAAGTCTCTTTGATACAGAATCATATATTCTAAGGCATAAATGCGCGTAAAGAATGGTGATAAGACCATGTATTTGGTATTACCTCAACTTTTGACATTTTGCGTGCAAATACCTTGTCAATAGAAGTTCCAGCTGTTGTTGTAGACATGGCAATATGTGATTTTACACATGAATTTTTTTCTTGGCAATATAGACATGGTATTACATAGTCTTGATCATCTATGTTAAAATCACCGCATATTAATATGTTTTCATTGTGAGGTATACCTTTTACTGTATCTTTCAGAAACTGTGTAAATTTTTTTTGGGATCCGTTTGGTGGTCGATATAATGCAACAATGGTTTTTTCAACATTATAATGAACAACAGTAGCAATGACATATTCCACATCTGCCGTTTCAAATCGTTGTACATTTAATACATGTAAGGACTGTTTCACAAACATTAGTAGGCCTCTTCGTGCAGTAATAATACTACTATCATACCGATGTGTCATGTAGCCTACGATATTATATACAGTGTTATCATCTGCTGGAGACAACCATGTCTCAGCAAGAAATACTATGTCACAATCTAATAATAAAACATTTTGTGATATTGCCGGCCACTTTTTTCTTAATCCTCCTGTATTGTTATAATATACAATTATGTTATTAGTATCAGTATCATGATAAAATGGAAGTGTCAAAGGTTTTACATCATTTTCTATGTACTGGATAACTTTTGGAGATACAAATATGTTATCAGCATTTATGTTTACAATGTGCAAACCTTGTAGAGATGTACATCTACTGAATGCTACATAATGCATATGTTCCCAAAATGTGCGTGGAATTTTGTTAACTGTATGCATATCTACTACTATGCTGTCATATGTAGAACTTTGTGACTTGTGGATTGTTCTACCTGCAGCCAATTGTAGGGGAAATTGCGTACGAGTAATCTTTTGATCTCGTTTAACGACAAAGCTACGTCGTATAGCTGCTATAGGTGTCCACATATTTTGTGAATATCTCAAAATATGTGAATGTTTCCCAATTTTGTGTCTAGTGTCTCTTCCAGTGTTCTTATTATTGAACTCTACCCATAAATAACTTGGAAAGGATTTGTTGTTAGGATTTGTTTCTATATGACGTAATACACACTCTGCACCATTTATTAGTCCATCATTCACATCAATATTAGCAACTATATCATACACTTGGCCAAGTTTTAATGTTAATTCATACTGTAGATTAGCCGTTGCATTTATATCCTTGTTACGGGCAGCTGCAAGTAATGTTTCTTGCACTTTTTTTGAAACATCTGAAGGGGGTGCATCTATTGCTCTGATCACATTAATTTCTCCTGGACAGTGTGTAATTACAAATGTATTATGATCATTAACTTGTTTCCTTGTTGGAAAGAAATGTGGCACAGTATTCAATAAAACAGATTTTTCATGTGATATTTGTGCTTGCTGTAGCAAAAGGATGTCACTAGCCGTATGTTTCCCTACTCTAAGCCTATTTAACAACTCTGCAAATGGTTGATCACCTTTTTGACGCATTATCTCATGTAACTCATAAACAGTAAAATGATCTGTCCATAAGTTTGTTGCAAGCGGCCCGTAGTCATCTGATAAAGGCTCGAAAATATACTTTTGCATCACAGGTTGTAATTGATACAAATCACCTATACAGATCACATTCAAACCACCAAATGGTTTATTGTTACCTTTGATTTCCTGTAAACGTAAATGTATGTATAATAACATTTTATTTCCCACCATAGAAAATTCATCAACAAGAATCCACTTTGTATACTGGAATTTAGAACGTGCACTATTTAGCTGATCAAAACCAAGAGGCTTATGAACTAATGCTTGACTGGCAGGTATGTGTAATGCCTTATGAATGGTTGTGCCTTTTATATTATATGCTGCTTTACCAGTAGGCGCCATCAACATTACATTATCAACTATAGGATCTTCTCCAGGCATGGCACCTAAAAGTCTATTCAAACCTTGATGGATACATCTCGTGACTAAAGATTTACCTGTCCCAGCACCTCCATGTAATGCACATAATGTTTGACAACCTACATCTGCAGCTTTGCACATAATGGTAGCATGAAAACACTGCTGCCGTTCATTTAATAAGCCTAGCATACCATAGTATGTCTCATCGTCTACATAATTGGGACGAATATCAGTCTGTATGTCATTCCCTACTACAGGAGCTATTCCTAGTTCAGGTCCAATGTCATAATTTTCTGAAACATTGTTATCTTCTTCCTCAACTTCTGCTGCATCTTGCATATCAATATGTTGTGTAGATGGAGCAATGGCAGTATTTACACAATGTATATCTGCATCATATTGCTCCATTGCTATATCAAGTACAGCTGACATAGGTTCAAACGTTTGCATCTGCTGTTGTATTTGTTCAATGTTAGCTTCAAACGATTCTTTATAGGTGTTATAATTGCCTTTAATGGTTGTTTCTGAACGCCAGGCAGTATATAACATCAATCGTTCACGGTAATAGTTTTCTGGATCAGATAACATGCGATAATTTCTAAACCTTAAAATCTTGTTATGTTTACGCAATCTTAGCACTATACCATTACGCATTGTAATTGGAAAACCTTCTAAATCCCCATCACTTTCTTCAATAACGTCTTGGTCACATTCTTCTTCTATTGCTAGGTCAACAACATTTTCACTATCACTATTTTTATCACAATGATTTGACTTTTTGGGAAACTCTATTTCTGTACGAGCTACATATTCAGCTAATGTCCAACTTTCTATTTTTTTTGGACGCATGCAATACCTTTCTATATTACTTTTTCTTAACACATCTTTAGAATTAGGCTTCAACCGCTTTAATTCTTCAAGATCTTTGGTGTAACCAACTCGTTCCTCAGAAGGAACTGTATTTATATACTCCTTTTTGCGTGAAGAATCTGATATTGGTAGCCCTAATAGGTCATAACAACATTCTTGCACTGGACTTTCAGATGCATTCAAAAACTTGTTTCCCATGTGACGTACACTCTCTTTCAAAGACATATTTCCTGCCTTTGCTTCTTCACATGCAGCATGCAATAAATCACTCATACCCTTTTGTGATTTTGTCATATAATCACATACATATGTAATTACCTCATATGCATCCATAACATATTGCACATCATGATTTGCTTGCCATACATTCAATAGATGTTTCATATAACTGTTTACCCTAATTTCTTTTGGTAGACGTCGCAGGAAAATTTTTGGACGTTGAACACTAGCTCTTAAACATGCCAAATAATCTTCATTAGTCATATTAATGTATTCTAACCAGTCTCCATAAGTGACTACAGTGTCAGGAATACTTTTTAACTTTTCTTGTATTGTTTGCCACTTGCATTTTAATATGTCAAAATTTGCATGTGAATCTTCTAATGGATGTATGATAGTAGTTTTTTGCATTGGTGGCCATGGTACACCAAAGCGACAAACACGTTTACCATTCTTTATTATTTTACATGTACGAGAATGACGATGTGTTTGTATCTTGATATACATTTCTTCATCAGCAGATACATCAACAGAACATGAAATACAACTATCTATATAATTACAAATATCATTATCAGAGGCGACATTTGAAATAGGTGCATTTTCAATCCACATTAAACCATGTATATGTGGACTGCCCCGTTTCTGAAATTCTACACGATACATGTAATCTTTCATAATTCCAAATGGCGATGCTGTACTTTTAAATATGCAATGAATAAATTTTTGCACACGATGATGGAAAAAACGGCTACACAACCCTGGATGTGATGCAATAAGCTGACATTTTTTCTCAAATGTCATCTCATTTTGGATATATTGTTCTGTAAGCACTTTTTTATCAATTGTCTGAGACAATGATTGTATTAAAGGTATCCAAGAAGTATCAGCAGCTGACAATGAAAAAAAAATTGTTGGTAACCCTAATTGTCGTATCATTGCCAAAGATTCTTTCTTCAATTTATCAAAATACGGGGGGCTGTTACGGATTGTTCTAAAAATATAATAACCTTCATCGAGTTTGGGAATTTTGTTGCGGATTTCCTCATCCATCAACATTTCAGCGGTAATTTGGCTGTGTTTAGCTCCAATAACACGCCTTAAAGCTAATGTAAATTTCTCTGTAACATGTTTGACTTGCATATGTTTAGCCTTCCAAAAAATGTTTTGGATATTTGTTGCTACACGCAAATCTGCATTACGCATTTCAGCTTTAAAGATACTACTGGTATGTACTTTCCTGTGACGTTCCGTGTTTTTTGGCCGTGTTTTCCCACAAAATATTGTTGGAAAACTCAAATATTCTGCATTTGGTTCTCGAAAAACTGGAATTTGACCTTCACCAGGAGCAATTGTTAGTATCTTATCACCAGTAACTAAAGTAACCTCAGAGTTTGATCCATCACTTGGAGCTAAATTTTCAAAAATATCAGTTGGATCATCTAACATAGTATCAAGGTTTCCTTCTGTAGTTGCAGAGTGACTTATTTCTTCAAACTGATCTGCATCAGGAGAAACATTTAAATCACCATGTGCAGAGTTACCGGAAATACTGTTTTCTTCGATGCCAATGTCATCTACATTCATATCGTCATTTGCAGTGTCATGATTAATATTACTTTCATTTGCACCACTGGTTTTGTCATGATACCCCTCAACAAAATTTACGTTAGGGTGTGTTGTATTTAGTACATGTGTTAACCAATCTGGCAAAACAATATTGTATGGTTTATACATTTCACTATGTTCCACTAAGTAACGCAAAGCGTAAAATATTTTGGAAGGACGAATGTTAGCAGAGAAAACACAGGTTTTATATACCATCTTCCTTTTTAGCTGTAGAGCAATAGTACCAATGTCATCTAACATACGTGGTAACTGGCATACAGTTTTGTTAATATTGTTAGGAACATGCACTATATTTCCTACTATAAGTTTTTGACCATGTTTTGTTTGACCACACACTGGAAGAGAACGCACTGTCATAAAGGGTAACAAAGGGGCAATAATTGCCTCCTCCAATTGATGTAATTCTAAAGCAGCCGGCTTTTCTGGAAAACCTATCTTATTCTCCATAGACAATAGTGGTATCATACCACTTTGTATATCTTTTTTACAAGGTAAACATATCATCCTATCATTTCCAATTTGTTTTGAATGCTGTAAACACTGGTCTAACAATGTCGGATGTTTCCAATCTGCTGTTGCTGAAATCTTAACAACGGTTTCCTTAAAGTGACATTGATTACAACAACTACAAACAAAAACTGGTCCTTCCGATGTCATGTCTTTGAAAAGAGATATCTGTTTGTCCAAATTGGCTGTGCTTCTGTAAACCTGCCTCTTATCTTTGTCATGTTCTTTCTCTACATTTGACTGAGTTTCTCTCTTTTTTTGTTTGCGTTTACAATCTTGAACTCTTTCTTTATCTCGGTTGTCCTTTATCTGACGCCATTTCTTTTTGCGGTCCCCAGTTACATCAGATTCAACATTATATTTCTTCTGCAAATCTCTTAACTTGTCATTAATAATAATTATTTGAGAACTTAGTGAACTTTGTTTTGCTTCAAAATCTTTGATGACAATATCAAGCTTTGAAATATCCTTTTCTAGCTGCGGAGATAATGTACTGCTATATAAATCTTTGTTTTCTGTAATAATGTTTAATGTATCCTTACGTTCTTTTTGAATACGTCTACAATTTGACAATTTATTTCCAATGACATTGAATTCTTGTGTTTTTTCACCCTTATGTGTTTCCAATTTCTTGATTTTACTTTGTTGATCAGCTTCAAGAAGTGTTGAATTATGTTGTACCATCTGAGTTTTTTTCTTCCTACAAAAAAAAAAATGATATATAACCAAATCACAATTTATAAGAATTTAATAGTAATACTTACTTTAAAATGAAGCATTGATGCATATCAAAATCAAAGTCATTAGAAAAATATTGTTCACATTTGTAACACTGCTGTCTATGTGTTCCGGTAGACATTTCCCTCCTGCATAACATTAAAAATAAATAATTATAACTAGATCAATACATGCTGTGAAAATAAAAGGTTAACACATACCTTTTTATACACTCTTTATAATGTTCAATAACATTTGCTCGAGGAAATAATTGAAGGCAATTTCTACAGGGCATCATATCATTGTTTGTTTCTTCCACAGCTTCTTTTTTCTGGCATCTGTTATCAGAGCTTACAGCATTTAAACTATTTACTATGATATTTTTATACACTGTGAAAAGTTGTCATCAAAGAACAATATTAGTTTTTCCTTTTATAATTTTTCTGCATTAATCAACCATTTTTATTTAATGAATCTGAATAACTGTAATAATAACTTACCTCTTCAAACATGATGACTTATGTTTAATGAAATCATTTTCACATTCAAACATCTTGCTGCATAGTCTACATTTCAATTTGTTTGTAGTTTTATTGCCGGATGATATTTTCGTCGTCCTGTGTCAAATATCAATTAGAATGACAAATAATTTGATTGTTTTAAATATAATTTGGACAATTACTCACACTGGATTACATATCTTCTTGTGGTCGATAAAATCCTTTTCCCCTACAAATGTCTTTAAACATTTCTTGCAAGTGATAGATGTTTGCATTTCTTGATTTGAATAATGTTTTGCATCCCTGCAATGATATGAATATATTTGCAACATTTAAAAGCATATTAAACATAACAGATAATGTAGTAAATTATTACCTGCTTCTACCTTTAGGTTTACATTGACGCTTCATATCTATTGCATGTTCAGGAATTTTTTCGATAGATCGTTTCACAAGCAATCTGCAATAGGTTTGTCTGTTCTAGATTAGTGTGTTAAAATTTTACAATAAAGTATTATCCTTACCTCTTACACTTGCTTGTATGAAAGTTGTAAGTCTCCTCATCTGGTATAATGGTAGCACATTCTTTACAAACTCTCATCCTTCTTTGTCAACTTTTGTGATTATTGTTGAAAAGGTTTGCTATGTTTTGTTATATCCACATCACATAAATGTAAGCACTTATGGAAAAGCTGAATCATTGCAACACAATCAGTTTCTGCATTATGAGCATTGGGAAAAGTCCGTCCAAATACTCGCTTATACACATTTTGTAAAGAATATGACACTGTTTGTTTCCTTGGAACTGTTAGGACAGTTGGTTTGTCATCTGTAAAATCAAGACGTCTGCGTACAGCACAGATATTGTTGTCTTCTTTGCCACCTTTTGTTGTACTACAAACTGTAGTCTGTTCTACTTCAACACTGTTTTGCTTTCCAAATATATTTGGAAATGCTTTGAAGAACAGTAAGGAATCCAGACACCATAATTTTCCTTCAATGTTACTATTAACTCGTTTAATGGCTTCCAGTAACACAGGGAAGTCAAAATTTTCACCGTTGTGAGCTACTAAACATGCCGGTTGATCCACATGGCATATAAAATTGTTTATTAGCTGCACAGTATCCTTGGAAAATTTATGTTGAGTGCTTAACTGTGCTTCGTCCAAACCTGTGTGAAAGATCAATATAAAATAAATTAAGATAAAAAATACTGAAAGTAAAGATATCAATACCTGTTATATGTTTTGCTGATGCTGACATCTGCTGCACTGGACGAAAACATAGTGTCAGTTTATTATGGACTGAAGGAGTATTGTGCTCAGCAACATTGTATAGTCCGTCGTATGGTATTGCTATTAAGCATATCTGTGTTATATCTGGATATCTTTTATCTTGAATCAACCCGGTCGTTTCCAGATCATAGAAGATAAAAGTACGTGGAAATGGTTTTGTTGATGTGTCATTAGGAGAATGTTCTTTAGCATTTTCCCCATCCGTACCCACAATACCACAAGCTGCATTGATTTCCATGAATGGACACAAGTGTGTTTTTTGTTCAGCGGAAGTCAAAAAACATTTTTTGCATTTGTCACATTGTAATACTGTCTCAATTACACATTTCCGCTTGTGTGCAGCGAGGTCACTATTACGACTATAAGATTTGCTACAAGTGTTACAGGAAAAATATTTAGGAGGACAGTTCTGTTGTAGATGCTTTGTATATGTGCTTTCGTAGTGAAATGTCTTTTTGCACACAAGACAATGCCATCGGTTACAACTAATCATATGTTCGGAAAGCTTTTTGTGTCCAAAAAAATTACATTGACATTTACTACATGTCAATGAAAGTTGTTTATGGGAAAAAAATGATACAATTTTTTGTTGGCCTGTACGTTTCATATCAGTAGACACCTCTGAAAAATGAATAATAACGTTCAACAAATACAGTAAATGATAAAATTGTTTTACACAACATTTATTTTTTTTAATATGTATGTAAAACTAGAATACACTAGTAACCAAACTTCCATATACACCACATTATAAACCGTGCAAATTTAATATTTTTGTTTATATAACTTATGTTAAATAAAATCAAGTAATAAGACATGCTACCAGTCATACACAAACTGTTCTTATAAACACAAGCTTGAATCAATATCACCTATATAATTAATACACATAGAAACATACCTGAAATAATACTGGTTTCAGATGAAAACCAATGTTATCTGCAATAAAATAAGTTTAATGGCATAAGAGGCTATTGTACATGAAATGTTGCGGCTTCTTCATACAACATTGTTATCTATATAACAAATAATTTTTCATGATACGTGGTAATGGCAAATTATTTACTTGAGAATAAAAAGAAATACCTCTCAAACACATACACTTTCGTATGATAGACCTACAACACTGCATCAATGTCTTGTGTTTATGTTCTGACAAGATATCCTGCACTATTCTGTGTGGATAAGCAACACTGCTTGGTGTGATGATGAACTGTTCACCACTGGCAAATAACAATTTGTTTAGCTTATCATGTTGAAAACAGCGTTCACACATATTCGTATTATCATCATAATGAAAACACATAGCACACATATTAATAGATTTTGCTATACATTTATCTAACATAGCAGGTTTCCTGTTAAATATTAGGCATTGCATATCCAATAAACTCTGAGACCACTTCACATTTTCATTTATAATACATTGTAAAAAAGGAGAACACCTAACTGTTGATGAATTCAGATTTGCACCCGCTTCTATAAAAATAGGCATGTACTGATCCATCAATGCTGGTGTTGTATGATACTGCAAACATATCATTAAAGGATAGTTTGGAAAATGATCAGCTTCAAGAGTGGCATTATGTTTTATAAGGCACTTCAATGCCTGGAAGTTACGATAAGCTGCAGCATACAAAACAGCTGGTGCACATAAGTTTGTACATATTTCTAAATCTGCACCCAAAGATATGAGTGCCTCCATATTTGGAATATTTTCAACAACAGTAGCTGCAATGAGCGGTGTATGCCCAGCAAAATCCTTTTCATTGACATCAGCCCATTCTGACACTAACAAATATATCTCATGTGAATAATTTTCCGTTTGATAGCACAAATGTGTAAGAGGTGAATGACCATGTGAATCTATTGAATCAACATCAGCACCAGAACGTATCAAAAGTTCTGCACAACTTGTAGCATGTTTTTCTAATGCAAGACTTAATAAACTTATGCCTTGGTATTCCGAATTGACATCAAGTCCTTTAGATATCATATCTGTTAGGATAATAACATCGTCGTTTTCAAACACAACTGGTGTTTCTTCAATTTCAGCCATTCTAAACCTGCAAAATTACATTTGTTGCTATATATATCAACAAATCAGAATACGTAAAGATATTGGTGCTTACATTTTATAATTTTCTTTATATCATACATACCATATAGTCGTTCTGAAATAATCTCCCACTGATCAATTCTTCTACAAAAGAAAGATATTCTTTGCACAACGTCTTGGTTTTTACAATGTCCATGTTTTTAAGTACAGTTAATTATATCAGTAATGAAATGTTATACTTAATAGTTGTAGAGCAAATACTTTTTTAAAATACGTGGCAACGGAAGATCTTTTACTTGTGAATACAGTGTTATACCTCTTGATAAAATAGTGTTACGTATAACACTTCTACACCATTGCATTAGATTTTTATTTTTTGATTCCAATAACATTTCACGCACGATTTTACCTGGGTGTTTAACATTATCAATTGTCAAAATATATTGTTCACCACTAGCAAATAGTACTTTGTTCAGCTTATCATGTTTCTGACATATCACACACATATTCTGTACATCATCAATATATTCACAAACTGAACACATAGTAATAGCATTGCCTATTTGTTTATCTAATAGTACAAGTTCTTGGTTGTATACATAGCATCCTATCTTCAGTAAATATTTTGCCCATTTGACATTTTTATTGATGATACACTGCAAAAAAGGTGAATAAACTTCACCTGGAACATCAATATCAGCCCCACATTCAAGAAAAATTGGCATATATTCATCCATCATAACAGGCGAAGGATGAAATTTTAAACACAACATTAGTGGACTTTCTAATGATATAGTATTTTCAATATCAGCATTGTGTTTTAGTAAACATCTCAATGATTTCATGTTACCATAAGACACTGCAAATGTTATAGCTGGAGGGTGAATTTCTGTACACAAATCTACTTGAGCACCTGCCTCTATAAGTGCTTCCATATTAGTTATGTTTTCTGCAATTGTTGCAGCAATCAGTGGTGTTTGCTGTTCATGATCTCTTTCATTTACGTCAGCCCATTCAGATTCTAATAACTGTATCTCTCGCGAATAGTTCTCCATTCTTGCACATAGATGTGTCAAAGGTGTATTACCATAGGTGTCTATCATGTCAACATCAGCACCATTTTGAATCAAAATTCGTGCGCAATCAATTGAATGATATTGTAAAGCATAGCTTAATAACCTAACACCATGATACTCTGCATTTACCTCAAGGCCATGTACTATCATATCAATCAATAGATCTGATTGATCCTGTTCAATAACAGCGGTTGCTTCAGCATATTCATCCATATCAGTTCTACAATAAATTAATACTTTGTTCATATCAAAATAAAATATAATAGTTATTATGTTGACAAAAATTCAATATATACAGTACAATTATAATATTTTGCAATCTAATAAATCAACATATAAAGTTATCACATCCACATATATTATACATTATTAAGCCATTATTCTATAATAATAATACAACTGTTACTTACTGATTTTGACTGGTATCGAGAAATGTTATAAATCTGCAATCAAAGCAGCAGAAGTTATTTACCTGTAAAAGACATAAATTGATTATAATAATACGGTGTGTCATTTAATAATATTATATAAGTTTGTATGTAAACTCACCATTTAATTTTAGTTAACGTTGCTTACTTATTTCTGAATTTTGACGTCACGTGTATTGGTATTGTAAAATAAATGTCATCTATCTGCAAATAAAATAAAGACTTAAATGGATAAGAATGTTACCATTTCACTTTCATGAAATTTTACAATAATACACATAACTTGGAACACAAAATAAATTTCATATTTATATATAAAATTTAAAAAAAAAGGTTGGCCTCCACTTAATATCAGATACGTGTCCTTCTTGTATAATCTTTGGTTGTATTATTTAATTAGTAAGTATATCACATAGATGATTTATTAAAGAAAATAGGAATGTATCTGTTATTAAACCTCCCCTTACAGCCATCCCAAATGATCACATAATCTTCAAGATTATATGTCAACCTCCTAAAAAAATTGGCCTTGCAGTACCTACCATCAAAAAACCTGTCTCAAATATACTGGCATTTTATTGCACAATAATACATTTTAACCGCTTTTGATAAATATATAACAATAGCAACGTTATATAAATTTCAGTTGTTTTATTTATTGATATGTATGTAAATTTACTGCAAAAACAATACTATGTTACGTCCATTTCTGATATATTGCCTTCAAACTTCAACCCCGGACAAAAACTCTTTTAAGGTAATATTCTGTATATCCCTGCAAACTTGTTGCAGTGGATACTCTGCACCAGTGACTTCACTCCATGGATATTGTTGTAGGTCATATTCTCCTTCCTCTACAATATCAACAATTTAGGTCATACAGATAACATCATTTAACATATAAGATTGAATATTGTTTACATACCTGTATGGTTACTATTTATCCCCAATAACAACTCAGTTGGAGGAGACAGTATCACAGCTAGCCAAAATGTTTCAGCATAATGAAATTGTGGTTTCTGTTGTACTGGCATTGATTCATAATCAAATCGTTCACGTATTGCCTTACGACATGCACTGTAAATGAAAATATTGGTTGCATAGAACATATAACTGATGGCTACATTAAGTTTTTATACCTTGTCCAGAGCCATTGAAAAGATGTAAACAAGCGTAACTCCAGTTCTTTTTCATATCCTTGAAGATTATCAGTAAAATCATCACACTTCAAAAGAATAATGACATAATGTTGTTTTTTAAAAACATAAAATATAATTCATGCATATTTTATTCATTTTACCTGGCGGCAATCAGCAAACAAATCAGTCATCTGTAATAAAAAGCAGTTGTGAATACCATAGCTGTTTTATCTTATATGCTGCATATTACCTTTGAAAAGGGCAGTGCCTTGAACATTGCTCCACAAACAGGAAGTCTTTGTGTTGTACTGTAGCATTCATCAATATCTACTTCTGGCACCTAGTTTATAAAGCATCTGTGAGAAAATACCACATTACTTAAATGATACCCTACCCGCTGATTTCTTACCAACAGCTTCCATGATGCCTTTTCCAAATTTGATATAATGGGACTGTAACTGTACAGTTTGCCTCTGAACATCAAAATATCGCTTGTAGTTTTGGCAAATTTCGCGCTTTTAAAATCGATATAAATAGTTTCCTTGTTGCTCATCTGCAAAGAAGAGCAATTGTAAGGAAAATCTATATATTTTACAATGCTAGATATCAGGGTAAACATACCCCAAAATGTTAACTATGCATTATTTCGTAATACATTTGGATTTCTATGACAAAAACTAACCAGTTTATGGAGTAAAACTTATTTTTTATTATTAATAATACTATGTGCTATATGCAAACTGTAATTCAAACAGAAATCTAGATGTGACAAAATGTAAATGTTATAAGAGTATCAGTGAATGTAGGTCAAAAGAATTCAAAACAAAAACATTGTTATATACAATACAATTGTACAGATAATCGTTACAACTGCAGTAAACAAATACCTTGTAATATATGCAAGTTCACCCAATATGCTCCAGCTGCCAAACGTTCAGAACAATGACTACCCTGACAGTGCTTTCTTGTGTTATCTTATCAAATTGGCAAGAGGTATTACTGGCAAAAGATTTCCTCAAAATATGATATCTTTGACAAATGTTTATGATATCCCTGACATCTTTGGCAAGTGTTTATAGTATCCCTGATGATCTTTTATATAGATGTTCATATTAGCAAAAACATTGTCAAGTTTTATTGGTGTTTAAATATTTTGAAACTACTAAGAACAAAACATATTTAATGTAATTGTGTCAAACTTTTCTTAATGATAAGACAAATTAAAACAAAATGATACAATATATTGACATGTCTTGTCACTTTGTACAAATGATTCTGGATACTTGTAACCTGAAATAAATATGGAGCTGCTTGCCCTTGATACCAAACTAGATACCACTCACTAGTACAAACATCACACAAAATGCATAACTAATCTACAGTTAGATAACAATGTATTTACACGTGTGTCATATAATTGATGTTTTATTGACACCTTGTGATATCAACAACTTTCAGAATATTTCACCATACCATGTTGTCGATTTTCATACTAGTCAACAAATACAATCAATCCTCCAGTAACACTTTCAATCACAATACAATTTCAGTACACAGTATACACATCTGGTAATTTCTTATGCTGTTATAATTCAACACGTAGTGCTTACATATGCCATTCCTCTACATATGCTTAAACAGCTGTAACTGCTTATCTGGGTCGATTAGCACTCCACCGCAGTGCTTTGATGTCATCCTTCTTGATCATATTTTTATGATCCTTCACGTGATTCTTTCGCTTAATAGAGTCGTCACCTAACCATGTACATCTTGTACATGGGAAGTAATCTTTCTGACCCCAGCAGTACTTGAAGTGTTGTTTAAAGTTGTGTAGCATTCCATTTTCCTTGTCGCACATAGGGCACTGTAATAAACATTTATTTATAACTATCTTTGTATCATTGCAAATAATAATAAACATAATACAGTACTTACATAGTAGGAGACGTTTCCACCACCCCTCCGTTCTTTCATTGAATCAGGTGATCTCTATGAACCAAATAAAAAATGTGTTAAATCTTGAAATTTGAGACAGATATTATATTTACTTTTTTTTTCATTTATACCATATCCAGAAGAATCCCAGTGAAGTAGCTCTCAATGTGAGGCGTCCAAGTTTGTGCTTTCCCTCTTTTCATCTTTGATTCCAATCGCTCCTGTTTTAGAATAGTCAATAGCTCCAGATGCTATTAAAAACAAAATATAACTATTATTAATACTGTAATATATGTTTAATACATTTTATAGTAATTTAATTGTACTTACATTGAAAAATACAATTCCTCCTTTGCACATTGGAACACTCTGAAAATATTATAGCCAATGTTAAGAACATTAGTTGTAAATAAATAACAGCTTGACAATAACACAAATTTTATCTTGACATCTCACTAACCCCGCTACGGAAATGGTTCACCAATAAAGCACGGCAAGAGAACTTCTGGTTACAAGGTTTACACTGCCATGGCATATTTTCATCTTGTGAACAATATGCAAAGTGAAAATCTCTGTCACAATCATTGAAGAAGTGCGTTTTGCACATAGGACAAACGATTGTAGTCTCCTCAATCTATAATATAATATATGTATAAATGTTTGCATTATATTTGTAATATATCTTGAGATAATTTGACATACCCCACAAAACAGATGAAGTCTCGTCATCTCATCAATATCACTTGAGCAGTGATAGCATTCAGTACACATGTATGTTGTATCACTCTGGACACTACAGAATGTCACATGAATCCTCAGATCCTCAACCGTTGTGAAAGGAGTATTATCATCACACAGCCAGCAGCGCTAAATGATTAATTGTCAAATGTTATATAATAACTACACAGGAAAATAGACATTAACTTCTACATACATTTTTTGCAGTTTTGTGCTCATACTGGATGTTGCCATCTACCACTTCACACATTCCCTCCTATATAATAATATGTAACTGCATTAAATAGGTCTGACATAAGCAAGAAATAAAAGCCATATTACATGTCTTACCAATGCAATGCGTGCATTAATATGTCGTGCTACGATGTGCAGAAATAACAAGGATGAAGTGTCATAGGTCTTCTGGCACCAAGGGCAGACCCTCACAGCAGCACTTTCATACTGGCTAGCTCTATTGAGGTTACTAGCCACATAACTAGTACACGTTTGGACACTGCCAAAGAGTTCCGCCAAAAAGTTCTCCTGCGTTCCAGAAATCAAATGAGTTAATGCCTTATATAAGACATGACGCTCATGTGACACTAGAGCCTCATCTCCCATTTCTGTAAGAAAAATAAATATATGATATATGAATACAATACAGCTACAACACAATCAATGCTTACCTTTCATCGCCGCCATAATCACATTTGGGAACACTGTAGAGACCAAAGCAGGTCGTTGTTCAACACTGCTAAGTAACTGACGAAATTTTGATCCATGCCTGTTGCTTTGTATTGCAAGGCCTTTAGCCAGTGAAGAATGTGAATTGCCACCATTACGAGATGTACTTGGTCTGGGAGATGGTGGTGGGTTTCCTCTGGGGGTTGTAGATCCATAGTGCGTTTGCTCATCTATGGTCTCTGTAGTAACAGAACTTTGTGGAGAACTTGTTGTAGCAAAAGTGCTTTGATGACCATTCTTGCCATGTTTCTTTGAAGATGCAGTAGACTGCGACGACATCTCTTCTTCACTATCAGTTTCGTCAAACAGCTTTTCTTTCCTGTGGCGTTTCTTTCTGCCAACTCTATGTTGATCCTCTCTTGTTGCTTGCTCTCTGACAGAAGCAATGGCATCAGCCGCAATCTGCTCTGCCATTTTCTGTTTAAACAGTAGACCCGCTGTCGAAATTGTTCCTTTGTCAGTGGATACTTTAGGTCGTACATCAGACTTCCTAGCAGCTTTGGGTGATTTCAACTTGTTGTTGTTTGTTTCCATTGTTTCAGATCCTTTAAAAGAAGCAATATTTGCATTGTGGAAATATGACTTTAGTTTTAGTACAACAAACTAATGAAATACTATTTTAGTTTGAAAAAAGTGGCATGCTACCTTCATTGTCATTCATCATGATACTCTCTATTGAATCTGCCATGTTTTCAACATCTGAGATATCATCTAAAAATATGTTACAATAATATAAAATGAATCTGTTGGCATGCAAAACATTATAAACAACCGAATATGTTTACTATTCTAAATTATTTAAATTTAGATTACCTGCACTGGCATCTTTGTTCTGCATTAGAAAAAAAAAAGTTTCAACATTAAACACATAATGCAATTCACTCTCATCTTCATACAAAATAATACCTGATTTTCATCGCTGCTTTCTTCAGATAGGTTGCTCGGCTGGAAATTCTTCTCTGCATGTGACCCATTTGACATTGTTGCACCAAGATCATTTTCTCCCTCAGCTTCATCAGATTCAGTTCCTTCCCCAGAATGTGATTCATCTACATCTGCTTCTACACCACCATACACTTCAAAAACAATAATATTAAATGCTTATTATGCCAGATATATTAACAACATTATTAACATTATATATACAAACTTACATCTTTTTAGAACCACCCTGTCAACTAATTGACGCCGAACACTTGATGCTAAACTGCTTGGGGTCCCCTATAATAGATGACATGATTATAACACTTGATAACTGACATCAAATATAAAATATACCTATCAAACCTTAGATGAAGAGGCACAGCTTGAACCACCATTAGCCTGCAATATTGAGAGTACATATAGTAAAATATTGGCAATGAATTGGGTAAACATAATAAATAAAACATACCTCAGATGGAGGTGGACTTGTTATCATATACGTGGCCGTTTCCTAATTATATACAATTTTTGTAGCAAACAGTAATTTTATACAAAATATGGATAGATATTTACAAACAACACACCTTTTTCTTTTTCGTTGAAGCATTGTTCTTACGCCTCTTGTGAGATCCATTAGACTCCGTTTTTGTAGAATCGTTTTTTGACGGTGTATGCCTCTTTCTTGAAGCACTCTAAAATACCATATCATTCTTTCATTAAGCAATCAAGCATAACTAGATGGTATATAACATAGTGTTACTTACACTTGCTCCTGACACATTGGACATTCTGTCAACTTCTTTGCTTCTTGAATGATTGCGGCTATCCTGAAACAACACCACTTGTTAAATAAATTTATAACAAATAAATCTATTTAAAATAAAATATCATACATGGCTGTGTGAAGATTGGTTCGAAATTGACCGACGTCTTGAGCGAACCTAAAAGATACAAAAAACATTGATTGATGTGGCTACGTCATAAAAATATTTTTTATCTATAAAACATACACTTGTGTTAGACACAGATGACATGGACTCGTCTTCTCTGAACCTTTCTGATGTACGTCGTCTTGGTGACTGGAACAAGATATGTGGCACAAATATTTCCAATATCATAATCACTAGAAAATAATTATTACCGTATATACTGAAACCTTTTTCTCTTTTGCAGCAAGATGTTCTGAATATCTGTGTTTCTCAAGCGTCTCATCATCGGAAACACTTGGCATTTCGTCATCCACGTGTTGTACATCATCCAGTTGTTGTACAACATCTGGGGGTTGTTCAACATCCAGGGGTTGTACCACTTGATTCGGTTGTATGACGTTATCAACACCATCATGCTGCATCTAACAATAGAATATAAATGTATCTCACGCAGTAGTATTGTAACATATTTAAACATTATGTCTTACCGGAGATGATGTGCTGTTTTGCTTTTTAACAATCTTCAGATAGTCATCAGCACGTTGTTCCATGTCAAATAATGTGTCATTCATTTTCTGAATGGTTACACGAAACTGTGCCAATTTGTGCCCACGAAGTTGAAATAAACTGTTGATAGAGCACTGTGACATGCCTTTAAATGTATCATCATACTGTCTAGATGCTTGAATTTCAGTGTTCCTTTGATGCAGTTTTGCATCCAACTGCCACATGTCATCCAACTTTGACATGATACCTCCCAGACATCGTTGAAACTCTGAGAGAGACATCGGCATATCAGGATTCATCGCCATCTTCCAGAATTTTTCAAGTCTGCTTCATCAACTTTTCATGCCCAATATACTGCAAATATATTTATAATTACATTAAGCAATAATATTTTAGCACAATTAATTGTAACAATCTGAAACTAATCACAGTAAATATCTTGTATAAGTATCAATATCAACATTAAGTTGGTATCAAATGTCACATGATGGATGCTATCAATTTCTCATGTAAAATAATAATGGTCCAATTGGATTCTAAATAAAAAATGTGGCCTCCACATGTTAGAAGATGACAAGAGGTATTTTTCAAATATTTGCCGAAAAGTAATATATATATGTACATTTTAGATTATATGTCATCTTCCAGCATACCTCCCCTTACAGCCACCCCACATGACATATATTGTCATATCCACCATGTTAAAATATTTGTATTATACTTACAATACAAATCAAACTATAGTTGTACCGAGCCTTTCTCCCAAATCAGATACATTCATACACATGAATAACTATCTTAACATCATTGACAACTTTTTTTTTATTTATTTTATGAACTGTGTTGTGAGAACATTGATGTATTTAAACCAATTACACATTGTTTGTACAATTACAACTTCAAAAATAAATGAATGCTTTCTCAGCATAGATATACCATTATTAACTACAGATAACACAAACATGACAAATTCCAATAAACTTTTGAATAATGGCTCAATGCAACGGCATGGCTTCTTTATATTGATAAACAAGTAAATTAAGGCTCTTCTTGACACATATATTCTTAACCAAACTGGAAACATGTTAAATTGATATTATAATCATATGTTCTCATTATTTGAAAATTATAGGTTAGGCATCTGTACAACAATTTCATGATAATTCAGTGATATAATGCCAACACCTTTTCATTGTTTATCACTTGTCTTTTTTTGACCTCCTTTCTGTTGCTTTGAACGATGATTACGACGATGATTCAATAATTGCCTCCTTGTTTCATATACTCGTCCGCAACCATCATACATACATTTGTATGCATTCATCTTACCACGACAAACTTTGAAATGCTTCAGCAAATTATTTTCTGTTTTGCACTTCACAGAGCAATGAGTACACTGCAAAAAAAAAATCACTGATCAGTGTTGTAAATAAAGATCATTTTAAGTATAAATAACAAACATCTTACACAGAAAAATTTCTGTTTTCCAATTTCCTTGCAGAAAATCCTCATGTCACCCTAAAAAAAAATATAAATATGTAAATATATTTAATTCACAATTATTGTTTGAAATAGACTCACATATATATAAAGTAATTACTACATCAAATATGACATTTGAGACTTTGCTCTTCACTGTTTTCCGTGCACTATCTTGGTTAGTTTCCGTAACTTCTACAAGATCTGCTTTGAGTTCCTCCATCAATTTGACCCCCTAAAAAAAGTCATTATTTATAAACTCATAGAAGAACAATAACAGCAATATTGTACAAACTTACATCGTAGTAGTGATTTGCTTGCTCACAATCTCGTTGTTTCTGCAAAAGGACATAACATTATTTCACAAAACCAAAGTATTAATATATGATGAAATAGAATGCATACTTTGTGACGTTTGAAGTGACGAAGAAGGTCATACTTCTTAGAGTATACTTTGTCACAACTACTACACAACCATGGAAAAACGGAATTGCGGTTGCAATGCATTGAATGCCATTTCAAGTCATCCGTGTCGAAGAAATGGGTGTTGCAGTCATCACACTTAATAGCAGTATCTTCAACCTAAAATTATCACTTCGTTAATATATTATCTCAAACTTATCAAATTTATTAACAACTATACATACTCCACACGATGAATGAAATTTGACCATTTCATCTAAGTCATCTGAAGTATAGGAACATTCTGTGCACATGTACAGAGAACCATTGCGTTTCTTGTTGCAAAACATCACATGAGCCTCTAATTCAGCGCAGTCCCTGAGTTGAGTCTCACACAACCAGCATTTCTACAATTATTTTTTTTTTCTAAATAATTAGATTCAAGTAACATCATTTAATACAATGAAACTAGTCCATACGTTTTGAGATGATGCCTTGCTAATGACAGCTGGGTAGTCTTTAGACTTGTACTTCCCTGTCTATAATATAACATAAATATAATATTATGAAAATATACACAGGAAACAACTTTATAATACTTACTGTGGCCATCTGTTTCCCCATGTGACGTCCAGCCATGTGAATCATCAAATAGTTATGAGTTGAAAACCACTTTTTGCACACTGGACATCTGGCGTTTTTGCCAGATCCCTTTACAGATTTCTTGGAACGAAATGATACGCCCATTGTACTGTATGTTGACATTCTGGCGATTTCAAACCATACAGCCAAATACGCAGAAGTGGATGGTTGTTGCAATTTTTGCGTTATACGCTTGAAATATTCAGCCTCTTTCGGTGTCATAGACGATGGGTCATATCCTATAATGAGTAAAACATAATATGAGCAATAGGTTTATCTTAATAAAATACCTTATGTAATATTGCCTGGCATACCATCAATAGCCATCCTTGCTATCTGATCTATGGTTAAAGGAGGCTGGTCACCATCACCCATTTCATCTGGTGTTGCTGCTTCAACTGCATCCTCAATATTTGTTTCTGTCATTTTCTTTGGACCTTCTTCATTGACTAGAATGTTAAAATTTCTCAAGTGTTGTTTTGATCATGTTCACATTTATATTAGGAAAATATTAAAGTATATTGCCTTTATGTCTAAACTGTCAAATATTTATATAACAGAAATATATTTTAATATTAAATATACCCGTTTCATCTTCTATAACTTCCATAGGTACTATATTTCTCTCTGTTGAGACAACCTCTGCTCCACTAACAACAGTTTCTTGTCTGACAGAAGTACCATCTGCATTGTTAAGAAGATATGATTCCAATGCATGATCATCGGTTTGAATTGTGTCAACAATTTCTGGTAAAGTAGTTGCACGGTCTTCAACAACGTCTGTAAATAATAAAATCATTGCACATAAATTTGTTTACAAACATCATATAATTCTATAAAACTTACCATCTAACTGTGCCAGATCTTGTAAAACTGTTCCACGACACAAGACAGCTGCCTATAAACAAGACTCATCGTGAAAAATAGAATACTTCCTAATAAACCAACAATATTAATACTAACGGCTTCCCCTTCTTCATCTGTGTGATCTGTAGTGTCAGAATTAAATTCAGATTCCATATCAGCACTATGTATAGATATGTCATCTCTGCTATCACCAGAGGATGTGTCATCATCAGTATCTGATATTTCTAAAAGAAAACACAGTTATTTACTAATTGTTACAACAAAAACTACATTGCAAAAACATATAATATTACCTCCTAAAAGATCATCAACTGTAAGCGATCGACTTGTTTCAGAAGAGAGTCTTGCACCACCTGTATCCTACATCACACAAAACAATTGTATAACCAATGATATAAACTATATCAATCATTGCCAATATATATTTGTACAATACCTTTCTGCCTGGCAAAATATCACTCATAGATGTGGACATTCTTGGCTTTCCCACACCTTTTGGTTTCTGTACAATGACTGTATCACTTTGACACTGCGCGTCACTTCCGTCAGCATCAGATTGAGATTTTCCGGAATCCCATGGAAAATGCTGGAACTAATGCAATGCAAGATAATGCATTTTAATAATAAAAGTAGATAGTCCCTATATGCAAGACCTTACTTTCTTCGGACGAGCATCCAGAGGCAAAGGATGTTTTGCAGAATCCAAAAACAACTGCGCCTTGTGTTGATAGTTGTTCAACTGTTGAACAAGTTCCCGTATGTTATCCTTGTGTGTTGACAATTGAGCTTGTCGCAATTGTCCATCAGTAGCCAAATAAAATTCATGTAGTGCCTTCTTTTGTCTGGGGTATACTTCTTCAATTTGCTGGTCAATCTTCATCAGTTTTTCAATGCTATTCATTGCCGTAGTCAATAAAACCTTTGTCTCTTCTATTTCTTGATAGTATGCCATCTTATATCTGCAAAAAGATAGTCAATTAATTTTAGCTCATTGTGATGTAACTTTAACATATATATCTTTAACATGATATTTAATTGTATCTATTGGGATCTTATTGCCAATTTTATCATTTAAAATTTTTACTACAACATACATTTTAATTATTTTGTGTGGCCTCCACATGATAAAAGATACATATATAGTTATAATAAAGATTTTTTTTTTGAATGAATAGTATCTTTTATCATACCTCCCCTTACAGCCACCCCACATGGTTTTCAAACCATATCCACCATATGTTTATAACAAATATAAGTCATTCAGTACCTGGTAATCCTAAAACGCAATATCAGTAATCGTGAATATACAAATGACAATGTCACATAATATTTAATAGGATGTTATTATATTTACAGACTATACAATACTAACACATACAATATATATATACATTCTTATATAGTTTCCAGAAATTATGTAGTACAGTAATACACATGCCTTTAACATAAATACATTATGCTTTTACGGGAAGGAACATTAATCTTGAAACAAATTCTCATCAGTACTGCATGAAACTAAATAACACAACGGTTACATTAAACACTTTCAATCACTCCATGTGGTCTAAAGAAACAAAAAATTGCCTCTCAAGTGTGAATATGTACCAACCAGTAAACAATCATAACATGTATTTAACCCTGAGCTATAATACGCTCAAATGCAATCTTGTAAACCTGGATAGTGCCCAAGCGCCACTGAACCAGATTGTAACACCAGCCGACTTTTTCAGCCATCATATCATCAATGTGATTGATCAATTGCAGACCCACAATAGCAACCCTGCCATCGCGATCTGCAAGATCACTAATACTGAGACGATCTGCAGCACGGGCCATCAACATCCTGCCTGGAAAATGTTCAAACGAACCGTCAAACATGAGTACTGCCAGAGTAGACACAAAACACTCTTCTTCAGGGGTTTTAGCCTGCAAATAGTTTGCAAAATAACGCTGCAAACGACGACCCTTCTTCAAGCTTTTCTCATGGCAAGTGAGCACCACATGAGACCTTTCACCAAAGTCACGCATCTCCTTCTCAGCTCTCTTGGAATATTTGTCCCTTGCACAAACAGAGACGTTGAAAACACTCTCCGGTTCGGCCATCCAGTCATAGAAATCTTCATCACCTTTATACAAAAGAAAGGTGTATTAAGTAATGTCTTATTATAGTATGAATGAAAGCATATTTTGATTTAACTCACGTGAAAACTTGTAACCATCTGTAAAATGAGGTGGTTGTGGTGTTTCTTGTGGTAAATTTTCTACAACAACAATAATGGATGTAAATTCTATTCATAATATCATCTTAATTGTAGTTTGACAGATTTACCTATGTCATCCATGACGTCGTCCACAGCATTTTGGCTTGAATTAGCAGTGGCATTTCTGGCAGTCATTACAGGAGCTATATGATAAAATAACTAGAATAAAAATAAGAAGTTCACAATAACACAATGTTAAAAATTAACCACAGTGATATCCATACCTGGACCATAATCACTTTCATGTAAAGCAGTATTCCATGTCGCTGCAGCCACAGATAATTGTTCGTTGTATGATGCCATATCTAGACAATGCTAGTGATTAAAATTTGTAATGTATATAATTGCTTCATATACTAATAATTCTACCAGCATATAAATATATATGAAAAGGTGCCAGTGCAGGTGTTCAATACCAAAGACTAACATTCCCATTATTAACAACACAGCCACAGATAACTTGAAACGTATATAATTGCCCCATATACTAATTATTTTGCCATCATATAAATATATGTCAAAAAGGTGCAAAGTGCAAAAGCTTCAAAAACAAAGATCATCATAAATATTATAAACAACACTATATGTTACAATATAATATCAATTTGACAAAACAATATTACGTAATATTCCATCCTGCCATCATTAACAATTTACAAAGTAGATAATATATTCTTTAAACAAACATGATATACAGATTATATACATTATGCTGTCATTAAGCATCTCGTTCTCTGACAATTTTCTCCCTTGCAATCTTAATATAATCCCTCTTCTGACTACTGTTTTTAACACTGGAAACATTTCCACCATGAACATTTACATGTGACTCATTAACATGAGAAAATCGCACATGTTTCTTTCTAGAAGCATCTGTATCATTAGATCCAATATACACAAATTCATTCATGTCTTCTGGGTCTTCTGTCTTGTTCGCCTTTTTTTCTTTACGCGCAACATATTTACAATATCTTTCATACAAATTCATTTTCTTGCCAGGAAGTATATTCATCAAAGATCGACCCCACTGATATTTAGACCCAACCAGATATAAAACAGCTGCACCCAATAAGATTGTTAATATGCTACCACCTATTATAATCCACCAAAAATATATCCCCAACTTCCTAAAAGTTGAATTATCAAAAGTTTCTATTTGTTCATTTAATCGTCCTATTGGTAACTCAGCTGGTAGATCTGGTAGGTCTTCAGCTTTCCATGACAACAATTTATCCAAATTGCTAGTATCAGGAGAAATATATTTCCATAATCGCAAATCAGCATAACTAGAAATTGCTTCTGCAAACTCATCCATAAAGTTCCATCTATCTATAACTGCAGCTACTTTTGCTATATGAGGCTGTGGTGTTAAATATAGGTCATTGGACACAGCATAACAACCATCACTTAAATCGACAAATGTCACAGGGGGAGTCAATTTGATACGTTCAGGTTCACCTTTACAATTTTTCCATAAGATAGACTCTTTGGCAGGTACAACAGCCCACAAGTTTCCACCAAGATTAACTGCTTTACTAACTTGATTAGGGCTTACATGTACATTACAATATTTATGGATTCGTTCTGTCTGATCATTTTGTATGTCATCAAATAATGCACAAATACATAAATGGCAATTGTCACGAGGAATCAAAGGTGCTACCAAATGGCACACTTGTTGACGAGACGACTCGCAATATTGCATCGTATAATCAGGTGGAACCACAATATAATTTCCATCTTTTGTGACACCAAAATATGACCCTTCTAGCAAATATTCAACCATGACACCACCCTCGACATGTATAGCAGGTAAAACATGCACCTTATATATGTCCAAGTTAGTAGTTTTGTCTAACAAAGGAATAGTCACAACTAAAATAACAGAGGTATCACTCATTATTGGTTTCACACGCAATAAAGAATAAAACGACCATATGTCTTCCCTAAAATTACCTGGTAACTTGTACTTACCGCCTGATTTTAGACTCTCTTCTATAGATTGCAAATAGTCATGTAAACTTATGGGATCAATCAAATCAGGTGTCAGAGCATGCGTTTGTACAGTTCTCATGACTTTCTCCATCTTATCTATCTCCTCTTCACATCGATCTAAAATTTCATGCAATGTGTCAATTTCATTCAAAAGCATGTGGTAACTATTTGCAAAAAATTCATGATTGGTGTGTTCTTTTGCCATTTTTGTCATTGTTTCACCTATGTGTTTAATATAACTAATTATTTCTACCTGGTTTCTTCCCATTGTGGCAACTTTTACCATGGTCCGATTCAAATAGTTAGCTACATGATTAATCTTGTCTTCTTGCAAAACTTGGTTTCGCAACAACAAGTCTACTTTAGACCCCAATTTGTCTAATCTAATTCCATTAACAATGACACCAAGGAAATTTATTGCAGGTATAAATCTCTTAATACGTTTTTTTCTAGTTTTTGGTTTTTCAACATGGCAAGACATTCCTCTTTCACGACAATACCCTAAAATATCATCTGTTATTTCGCGATCTAGTTGACGTAATTCAGGTCGAGATGGATCATTCAAACCATCTAATGGTGTGTAATGGTATGCTCTATCCAATGTTGGCTTATCATACAATCTGAACTCAGGTTTCTTCCATTGAGACTGATAACTATGCGTTTTGAATATTTCTGGCTCTGTTTTCCTTGGATTATGAGTAGATTTATCTCCATTAATCACGTATGGATTTTGTGATGATACAGGGTGTGCATCAGCTGACATATTGGATGCATGAAGCCGCAAACCTTCTTTAATAACATGCACTTTGTTTTGAATCTTGTCAGCACGTGCATAGACACGGTTTAACTTTTCATTCGCACCATGCAATATACGTTGCTTCTCTGAATACACTAATTTCACTTTTGTCACATCATCCCCTAGTGAAGTATACTTTGTAGTACGATTAACTAAATTATCAGGTGAATAAGAAAATTGCCCAAGCCCATCTTCAGAAGCAGTACTATTATTCCACTCATGAACAAAATAAATATGATGGTTCCTTACATCACCCAAAACAGTCATAGCCTGTTCCACAGTACTATCAACATGATCCAACACATACACAAACATCATATCATATGTACCTCCACTAGCAGAAATTTCAGGTCTAGGTTCAAAGATTATGGGTTCCCTTAGGGGCACAAACGATTCTCCATTGGGAAATAATGACCTTCCAGAATCAGATGGTGGATTTTCTTCTAGATATCTCCCAATCTTTTCATCATAACATGTAACAAGAAGACACAAATGACCCAAAAAAAATATATACAACCATATGTCACCCATCACCATGATGTTGATGTATGTAAATTTATCTACAATAAACAATATCACCAATAAGTCACTTAAATACTAGAAATCTTTAAATTGTCATAGCAAATGTTTCATATTTAATTTAATGTAAGGCCAAAAAACATTGCTATCCAATTTACACCATGTTATATTAAATAATCCTTAGTAAATGATAAACTGTCAATTATACGTACTTTGTTAGATTGATGACACAACAGAACGACTGCAAATCCCTGAAAAAAAATTTATACTGTATGACCAATACATTTTCCTGACCTACAATTGCATAAACAATATATGGTAATTACTTTGAGATGATGTCAGCGAGATAGCAAGACAGCGAAGTAACCGAACTATGAGAAGTATCCTACTGGAACCCTA
>JAAUYI010132263.1_pt1 | contig 43006 bp, 38 predicted proteins | sample 7278041 | NCBI WGS metagenome assembly JAAUYI01 (sample SAMN14350216, study PRJNA611818) | marine sediment metagenome | isolation source: surface marine sediment (0.6m) | place: French Polynesia: Moorea | collected 2018-08
ACGCGCCGCATCCGTTAGGGTAAAGTTCCCAGCGACATTAGCTACTTGCTGTTGTTCGACCCAAGATAATTGCACGGGCTGGTTTACGCCCGTGCAAATAATAGTTCGTGGGTTAAACTCGCTGGTTCGGGCAAAACTGGGAATGACGTTACGTGCCATCTCGTCCCAAACATCGCTTTTACTCATTAAAAGCGTAACTTGGTTATTCTCTATTTCATAAATATTAATATCGATACCGTCTTTTTCTACGATGTAGGAATATCGCAGGCCAGATATAAAATTAAACCAACCAAAACCAGAAAGGTCACTAGTGCTTTGATCAGCAATAATTCTTGTACCCTTTCTTTTTGTGATATTTCCGCTAGTGTCAACATCGCAATTGTACAGTAGAGGACTATCAGAGTATGGTGTATTGACATCAGACGCCGTAGTGTTTAAGCCGCCAAAATTATCGCTAAATATAAGATTCTCATTGCCCTCTTGAACCCGATCGATTCCCCTAGTATCGGCCATAATCAATAAGTTCCCCTAGCGTAGTTAATTGCTCTTAAGTTCTTATACATGTTTAAACCGCGTGTAGTCGTAGCTTTATCTTGGGTTTTCATGAAATTAAGCTTAGTCGCAAATTCTAAACTTAAAGCATCTGCTTCATTTAACTCCCCAAGATGACGCACTAGCATCATGTAAACCGCACGTTTAGTGACTAAGGGAATAAAGTATTCTGGTAGATCGAAAACTTCATCAGGTAACGTTGGAGCGGGAAAATTACGATAACCATAGATTTTTACCCGCACTTGACCCGCCGTATCGGTAGGGTAAGGGTTCAGAGCTACTGTATCCTCTTGAATAATCGTAAAGTTACAGGGAACAGCGCTATTGTCCGTAAAAGAAGTTAATTCCTGAGATTCATAAAAGTTTGGCGGATCGATGTAGGGAACGTTAATACGTTTGCGATCGTTATCAAACTGCATCGAGCGAATACGCTTAATATTGTCGAATACAGCTTTTTCGTTATCCCAACTAGTCGCGGTAAAAAAATCCAGTTGCCACGACCAGTCATGAAACGTCTGAACATCTAAGAAAGCTTCTTTACAGTATTCCGTTGCTTTACGGGCGGCGGGGGAACTTAACACCGTAACTATACGTTCTCCCACGTCCAACAACACGCGGTTAACCAATTCAATCAAAGTAGTTGTAGATTGGGGCATGGTTCAATTTGTAATTTAAAAAAAAACCCGCGATTTATGGAGACTAAAGCGCGGTAACTAAATTTAGAAAGAGAAAAGAAAAGTCACTCGTGAGTCGAATAAACGCTTTTATCTAGTATGTATAAGTACTGCGTGATCAGGCCGATAAGTTTTAACACCATACACTTGAGTACTAACCACGGCGTCCGCTTGAAACAAGTTCTCTCTAGATTGTTCTACCCGAGGTTGCCTAACCCAAGCGGCCCGACACCATTCCCTATTAACTAGCATAGCTGTTTTAAAACCAGCGGGTAAAGTTTCGGGAGTAACAGTTTGTCCAAAGTGTACCAAGGTTTGTGTTGGTAAGTAAGGGCTACCCGCAAAACCAGGGGTAGGCTGGGGAACGGCGCTATCAACATCTCCATTTAAGTAACCAGTTGCACTATTAGTTACAATCGCGTTGGTTTTTAATACGGGAATGCCGTAAAGCTGCCCGACCATACCCGATACAGTCGGTCGGTTGTTGACGTAATCAGCACTGATAAACTGTTCAATGGTTAATAAGTCTAAATGCTGTGAAGGGGAAACAATGAGCACGCGATTTTCATCAGGAACGTTAGCCTCATCGAGAATTTCTAAACCTGCGAGTAAACCCGCACGATTCATTGAAAGAGGCGTACCGCCGCTTGTGCCATCGGTTGAAACATAAACGACATTAGCATTAGGCGTTCCTCCATCGTTACCCGCCCAACCTTGAATTGTGGCGCGTTCAGCAAAAATAGAATTATCCATATCACGGGCTAGCGCTTGACCCGCTTCATTTACGTATTCACGACGCAAAGGAAATGATGTTTGAGCTACAGCGATATCCTCGATCATAAACGAGGTTTCTTTGTATTTATCAACTGTAATCGTATACTCTGTTTCTGTACGGGCTTGAAGTGTAACGGGCGTATTATAAACTTTATCGTTTATCGCTAAACGCCCTATTTCAGGAACGTGTAAAACATCTCCGCGATTAGCCATAGTTGGGAACATGGTTATCGCGGACTTCATTATAAATGTTTCATAACGACGGCGCTTTACTTCATTCGTCCAGAGTTCTGGAATAAAGCCACCGGCGTCTGAAACCTGTTGATAACCTATAGCTGCGCCGCTATAGCCGCCGCCTGGTAAAGTCATTTAATCTAACCTCTAAAAATAATTAACCCCGTTTTAGTTAGACAAAATTTCCTTTTTTTCTGACTTAAAAATTTCTAATTTTAGTAATAGAAATTAACAGCTATAATTTAACATTGCAGCAAGATATTGAACAAAATAACTGATATATAGCTAAGTATTTTTAAGCTGGCTTAACTAATCTTAATTGGTAGGCTTGATAAATTTTATCGGCGTTTCTCTCGTATTCTTCAGGACTCATATTATCTAATTGAGACTCTGAAAACATCCAATTATCATTAGTTGAAGTTGGTGCACCACCCCGCGATCTTTGGAATTGGGGAACATTATTTTGCTTTTGTGTTTGTTCAGATTCTAGCCGCGCCCAAATTAATTTTGCCCCTTCAACATTATCCAAACGTGACTGCATTTCCTGGGAGTACTGCGAAAACCTCTTTTGTATTTGGTCGAGCCGCCCCTCTGCGGTTGCCGTATCGATTCCCCAAGAATTAGCCAACTGGTTAACCGCCCCTTGGTAGTATTGGTCTTGCCTGATACGCTGTAATTCCCCAATTGCTTGCGCGTATTGTTCCGAGTAGGTTTTGAGGTTTTCTAGGGGGAATCCTAAATATTTTTCAAAGGCTTGTTTGAATTTGGTCGCGTTCTCATCTTCGGGTAAATCAAAATTAGTGATTTCTGGCGTAGGAGTAGACGCGGGTGGCGCTTGAGTTCCAGGGGCGGGAACCCCAAGTTCATCAATGCGCGGTAAGCCCTCAGTAGTTGGCGGCGGCGGCGTAGTTTCTGTAGGGGCCTGCTCTAATTGATCGAGTAAACCTTTGAGTTTTGCGACCTGATTGGGGTTTAGAGTATCGCGCGGAGGCGTAAGAGTTGGAGTTGGTTCATTTTCCCCCACGACTTCTAGCCTTTTAGCGGGAAGAATTACATCTAGCTGTTCCCCTTCATTATTTTGGGCGGGGGCGGGTTCGTTTAGTTTAGGGATACTAGGAGCGTTACTTGCCGCCCTTACTTGCTGTTCTGTTAAAGTAATGTCTGCCATTTTTTTAACCTCGGTTTATGTTAAAAGCATCTCTTAATAATCCCGCGCCGTTATCGGCTTGGAATTCTGCATTAACGGCATTAGCCGCTGTTTGCCCCTGAGTTTGGGCAATAGTATCGCGAATTGTCGGAGCATTCGCGGGGGCGGCGGGTTCTTGTTGAACTATAAACTGTTCGACATCGTCAATTCCCATGCGCCGCGCCAAATCAAGCATAAAGTTGAAATAGTTTATCCGTTCACTCATTTGCGGGTTTTGCGCCGCGATTTGTAAAAAAGCGAGCCTTTGGTTCACTTCAAATTCTTTATTCGCTATGTGATCGGCCCCCACGGGCATAAACTGAACCTCTTGAGATAACTCAGTTTGCCCCACTGCTACGAAATCAAAATCCCCTGGATTTTCCCCTGGGATACGAACTATTTCATCTTCAACTATAAACTGTTGATAGGAACGAAATATTTTATCTAGCACGGGCAAGAAAGAGGTTTGTTCGATATGCTTGTGAATTTCAGATAGGCGGTTGCCCCCCGCCGAACGCGTCGCATTAACCTCAGTTGCTGTTACCCGTTCTCCCGCGCGCGCGGCGTTAGCACTGATTAGATTTCCCGTGCCAGCGTTTTTATCAATTCTCGATTCGAGAACTATGCCTTCATCGTAGGTAATGGTGAAATTTTGAGCGGCTGCTATGGGGCGTAAAGTATTGGGCTGGGAAACGTTGAAAACCTTGCCAGGCTGGGTATAAACATCTTCATCATTAAGAGAACCGTCGTCAACTTTTTCCCACATAGTATCAACGCTTAATTCAAGATTATCAAGCCGCTGGTTAGTTAAGATATCTAGTTCGTGAAGCATTCCGAGGGCGGGTTCTATTACTCCAAGCGCCGCAATAGAGCGCACTATCGGCGTGTAAGTTCCGATCACGAACGGACGACCATACCAGAAAGGATTATTCTCGAACCGCAAAATTTTACCGTTACTCCAGGTAGCTACGACATCTTTATATATGTAGTTGTCAACAGGGGCATCACCCCAATATTCATATAGTTCAATTTTGTCATTCCATTGCCCTTGAAGCCGATCCTCTAATCCTAAATAATCAGAAACCTCGCTTTGATTAGTAGTGCTTTCATCGCTAGGCTGGTAAGCTGGTAATTCTTCTAATTCTTTTAAAGTAATATTCTGATAAAACCCGCTTTGAATATCCTCGGCTAGTTCGGCACGGGTTCGAATTACACGCCGAATAAGAGGAGAATCATTAACTGAGATCGCAATCGGATCGAAGTAAACGTCAAAGACATCTAGCACTTCGAAGTCATTGTTATTAAAAATAGTGCGAATTTCTTCTTTTACAGAAAAGGTAATGTTTTCGGGGTCGTCATTATTAAAAACTCGAATTCGCTTTTTTTGCCTGCGAGTTTCATAACGCCAGGGTAAAGCGAGAACTGAACTACCTGTAATACACAACTGTCTTAAAAAAAGTTCCCAATGAGAAATAAATTTTGCTTCGATGAGTTTATTTTTAGCAAAATTCTTGATTGTCATTGCGTCTTCTTGGATGCCAGGAACCAGGGGAATGACATCGAACCAATCGCGATTGGGGAAAAACGCTTGTTGTAGGTAGGCTAAAATCGTCTCAACTTGCTCGAACCCCTTACCAGTAGAGAGATTGTGACGCCAATCATTGTTAACGTTGCCAACGTGGCGTAATATGCGAGCTTTGATTATTTCACGGGCTTCGGGCGTACCCAAATACATCGCCCAACATTCGAGCCAAACATCTTCCCGCCGCCGTCTGCCAGTTTTAAAAATCTCAAATTTGTTGTGAACATAAGAAAATAGTTTCTGGTTAAAGGTTCCACTATTGGCGAAAGGTTTATCAGAAATTTTAACGGTATTAAAATCTTTTTTATTCGGCATTTATCTCAAGCGCCCTCCGTAACGCACATCTCGTACAAACCGCCCCCTGATTACGTTATCCCTACCATAAACATTTTTGCTCGCTTTTTCCCTAGTTGGCGTCGCAATTTCCACAATCATAGCCATCGCGTCAATAATGTCATCGTGAATTGAAGGGAAAAATTCTAATTCATCCTGTAACTCATCGCAATTTCTCATCCACTGCATGTAAACGATTTGGTTATTGTCGAATAAAGGTTGTAAATGGTATTTGATGCGATCTTCTTTTTTCCCCTTAGGCTTATATTGTATAAGAGCAATGGGACGGTATTTGTGGAACATCGCTTTAAACGCTTGAATCAAAACCAATTGATACCCTACTGTTTCAATATGAGTCGCGTTAAGACCCCACTTATCAAGCAAGTCATAGGTATGAGCAATTAACTCGGCGGGTAAAAAACGCCCAAATTTAAAATCTAAACAATAAAAAGTACGGTCGCGGTCGAGACCGCCGATCATAGTCACAGAAAAATCAGCAGTCTTTTGTTGAGAAATTGCTGGATCGATCACTGAGACCAGCTTGACATCTACGCCGTACTCGTTCCCGTTCTCATCTTTACGCAGAATTCTAACAACATTTGATTTTTCCTGCATAATTACTTTGCTCGGCATAATGTAATTGATGCGATTAGTGGGAAAAATAATATCCTCATTAACGACTACTTTATTCAAATATTGGGCGGTGAACCTAATCACACCCTGTCGTTTGCGAATTTTAGTTATGGTTTTTTCGTTAAATTGCGGTTCCCACAAATAACCATTAGTCGCGTCCTTTCCGTTTTTAAAAATATTTCTAAAAAATACTTTGATGCCAAAATCTTCTTTATTATCAATTAAATATTTATAGTAATCATCGATATGATAGCGAGTACCCCAAACCAGAACCTCATCGCCCAACATCTCTTTAAACTGGTAAGTTTCTCCATATGTCGTACTGTGTAGGGGGATGACTACGGATTCAAGATCTTGCGTCCAGACCTTGGTTTTTTCCCGCTTTTCAAGCGTCGCGACCGTATCATCATTAATAATATCGTCCAGTATTATTAAATCGAAGTGCATTCCCGTGATATTGCTACCAGGACTAGCAGCAAGCACCGTAGGTTCGTTATAAATTTGGTCGCGTATGACTTGAATCGCATCCCCGCGCCAGACGACTTTTTTATCCTCGGCTTCAGTCCATAACCCCAAATCCCATTTTTGATTGCGACGGGAAAAACCAGCCTTATCGAGTATGGGGACTAAACGCCCTGGGATATGCGGTCTTTGATTCCAAACGCGATCTTGCAGTTGGGCGTTTTCTAAATACTGCTTAATATAGATTACAAATTGCTTGGCTAGTGGAGTGGTAGCAGTGCCGACACAAATTCTAATGTTGGGATTGCGATAAATACGCCACAGAGAATAACCTTTAGTACCAAGTGTACTCTTTAAATGAGCACGCGGAACGAGCCCTAATCTCCGACGATCTTCATAATTAGAGGTTTGAGTTTGTGAAGCAAAATCACACATTTGTTTGTGCAACTTTGGTTCGAAGTTTTTTATGCCCCCTTCAAGCGCGATTAATTCGATAAATTTCCAATAATCAAAAATTGCTTCATACCGCAAGCGCTCTTCAGGCGGCAAACCTTTAATATCTTCGAATAGCTGTTTAGTAAAGTAATAGGTGTGTTCGCGACAATTTTTTGGCAAAAAACTACGACCGTGCGATTTAGGGCAAGCCGCCGCGCGGGGGCCGACCTTCCCTATAATATCGCTGGTCGGATCTGAAGAAAATTCGGTATTTTGCTTGGCTATCTCATCAGATCTTTTTTGGTTCATCAAACTCGGCTAACTCGATATTTTTTCCAGAAACCACCTTTTCTCGCTGAGATAAGTTCCATACGACCTACCAAGTAACAGGTAGTTGAAGCCGCACCCGCAAAAGTGACATCGATACCCTGATCTGTCGTGTTAGCAGCAACAGCGGGAACTAAAACCCCAGCAAGCGCGGCGGTATCAGAATTTATTTCAGGATGAACTGTAATAAAGTTGTTAGCGGTGTTGACTTCCTCTGCCAGGACGACATTAGCCGAACCGTCTCTAAAACCAGCCGTAACTAAGGTTAGCCCATAGCCGGTATCGGTCGCTTCATCCGAGTAGACGCAAACTCTAAAAGTTGCCATGACAAAGCTATCGGGGGGAACGGGAAACGTAACGCTTAAATCAACAGCTTCATCGATAAGAGCCAGTACGGCGGGGGAATCATCAAAGCCATTGGAAATAATAGTTTTATTAGAGTAACCAACTGTCTCTAATTCTTGACGAACAGCTTCGATCTGATCTTGGGTATAAAGGGTTGTAGAAACGGCCATTTATTTAAGTACCTCTTAATGTACGGTTATTTCGATTTGTTCTCGCAAAGCCACGACGCCTGGAAAGTAAACGACTACCTTGTTCGCGTTCGCGCCGCCTCTGTTCTCTTTGGGCAAGCTCGCCCCTAGCACGAGCACGGGCGCGGTTCAATTCTTGAGTTTCCGCTTGTTGCTCGGAAACAATTTGGCCGCGACGCCCGGCAAACTGGGGGGAATCTTGGAGCGATCGCGAAATAATCGATTCGCTAGTTTGATTAAGTTGATTTAGGCTGCGACCTAAATCCTGTTCGCGAGCTTGAAATATACTAGATAAAAATTGATTGATGTTGCCTAATTCGCGGTTTTGGTCTTCCCTAAATTGTTGTTGCGACTGTCTTTGATTCTCGATTGTCGTAGCGAGTTCCTGGTTTTGTCCTGAAAGACTGGAAATAAAACCCTGTTGAGAATTAAGAATCGATTCTAAACCTTGCTCTTGCAGTGCTAATTGTTGCTGTAATTGTTCATCAAGATCGGCAAAAGCGGTTTGTTGTTGCTCTTGAATAGTTTGTCTTTCTTGCTCTAAAAACCCTTGTTGGGCGGCCAAATCGCTTAAAAGAAAATCGAGCAAAGCATCCTGATTGCTTAGCAATTCTTCCCGTTCTTCTTCTCGATTATCGCCGCCGCCGAATAAAAAACCCATGATAATTAATCCGATGTTTCAGTTTGATAGCGATTGGGAACTTTGTTTCTAGTTTTAGAATTACCCCTTGAACTAGTCTTTTTAGTTTTAAGAGCCTGACGCGCTTTCGGACTATATTTTTCCCTAGCTTCAATAATATCTTTGCTTAATTCCTCTTGACGTTTTAGCGCCCGATCTACATCAACAGCTAGGGCAACTTCATTAGAAGGAAGGCGCGTCGCAAAACGAATATACTTATTATCAAGATATTTATTCATAAAAAGAATGAGTAACTATATTACACATTTAACAACATTATAAAGCGATGACAGCAAAATATTTAGAATTCAGAAATCAAAGTGAAGAAGGGCAAGATCATCTAGCAAATTATGATGGTTTTATTAGATCTGAAAAGAAATCTAATGAAGAAATTGAAAGATCGCTCTCAGAAATAGTTGAACTATTACAAGCGGCGGGTACGGAAAGTTATCGCGATACCCTAGGTGCGGCTAACGCCCTTGCTTACGTGTATAACAATACCCTAACAGGCCCCGAACAAACACAGTTTCAAGCAGCAACGGGCTTGAGTTAGTGTAAGATATAAATATACAGATTTACTACTAACGTCAATAAATGAACATAATGGATAAGCCCTATTGCCCCACGTGCTTAGATAACGGATATTACTATTCGATGGTATCTCTAGCAATGCCGTACGAACCCTTTCAGGAAATAGATAGAGACTACGGCGGGGATTTTAACAAAGTAGGTTTACAAATTTGCTTTTGTGAAGCGGGGGCGCGTTTTATAAGAGCTAGAAGATTAGAAAAGATAATGGAACAAGACGATCTCAAGACAAAAAAAGAGCTTTGTCTTATCTATAAAGAAAAGCTCAAGGATCTGTTGGCAATAAAACAAGAATTAGATAGATGAATTTTAGTGATTCAGTTTTGCGCGACATAATGTATCGACTAGCTTACGAAAAAGAGCGCTTAATAGCTAACGCGACTATGGACGGGTTAGCCGAAATTATCATTGCTTCAAAAGTTGTTTATGACCTAGATAATGGATTAGTCGAAATAGTTGTTAAGCCAGTGCATAACCGCAAAGAGATAGAAAAATTTAGCGGCGATATCGAAATGTATAGGCTTATTAATTAACTATTTTTTATTCTTGAAAAATTGAATTTGACGTTCCCGTTTTTGCGCGGCCTTGCGACTAGAGAATTCCCCTAGTCGTTTTTTGCCGTCTTTGGACATCAGCACAAATTTCTTACCTACTTTTTTAATCATGAGACTTATTGTATTGGGGTAATACCCCTTTATTGTTTTATCCCCCATACCGATCGCGCGGGAAACTTAACCAAAAGTAACAATAAATGCAAGAAATACTTTTCAGTCATGTTACATTTTAAGTAGAAAAAAAGGGCCTACATTCCCTTTTGACAAAACAACAGATTCACTACTCATGATGCGTGGTAGCTCGCGACTACCACGCCTATTTCATTATGAACAATAACGTTAAAACGCAGATGCAGACTAAAAATCTTGCAGACATCGAGCTTTATATCGAAAAAACGATCAACGTTATCAAAAATAACGACCTTAGTAAAGAACAAAAAACGCAGTATATTACTCGAATTCTGAACATCTATCTTAAGGAAAACGTAGATTACGTTAAAGCCGTTGAAAAAATTTGCGATCGGATTAAAGCAGCAAAAGTATTATATGAAGCACGTATGGGAGATTGGGGACATGAACGAAAATTAAAAAATGCCTTGCGAGAATACCTATTTGACCTTGTGAAGGTACGAGGCTTTATCAGGGGTACACGTTATCACGTTTTTATTAAAGAAAAGCAGACTATCTGTAAAAAACTAATTTTCAAAAATGGCAAGGGAAAAATACCTCAAAAGTATCTAAAGCCAGACTGGACTATTGATTATCGCAGTATCAAGGAAATGCTAGAGGTCAAAGGTGAACAAGATTGGGTAAAATTCGACCCTGATTATCTGTATAGTTTATGGATTACTAAACCGGGCTACCAATATACCCCTTATAAATATCGCTAAAAATAGTAATCATGTTCTGAGGGGTCGTAATCTTCACGATTAAAGTAGTCGTTTTCAAATGGCTTGGGAACAGTATCTTCAAAATTCTCATGCTGTTCCCCGCACAAAACTATTTCATGAGCATTTGAACAAGATAGCATATGCAGTCGTAGCTTAATATTGTTACCTACACCTATTTGATGGTTAAGCCAACCGATGCACGGGGATTCATGCCCGTTTTCGGATTCATGGCAAGCCATCATTTTTAATGGGCTATCATCCCCTAGCATCTTAATCGTATCCTCTGTAGAACAGGGAGGGGTTGCGATCGTCTCTTCTAAATCCTTATGCTTCTGTACACAATAACCATTGGGAATATCACGCGGGTTCACATCTTTGCGCCACGGGCATTTGCCGCACTGTATCGTATTGGGTAGTTTGAACATAAAGCGATCGCACTTTGTTGTTGCGTATGTAGGGGTTTTGGTTTTGCGGGGTCTTCGGGCTGGAATACCCGCAAAACCTAGACTGGCGCTTTGGCTCGCTACGCTACACCAGGGCCAATCCTCTTTGGAAATTACGCACAACAATTTTACACCAAAAAAATGCCCCAGTGATCTTAGGGCAAATGTGTCTCTAATTAATTCGTTTACACAACCTATTATAAATTTTATTTACCATATCTCTTTAAAGCGCCCGCCCGCCCTATCTCTTGTCTCTTTTTATCTACTGGAACAGTTAAAGCTCGTTCTGGCGGCCATCCTTTCTCTTGAATTCTTTTACGTAACGTACGGTCTGGTATTCCAGTTTCAGCTACCCAAGCGGCGTAAGATTGAGTTTTACCAAACGCTGTAACTTTAGCTTTTCTTCTAGACTCTCTTATTTTATAGGGCGGTGTGTCGATCGCTTCTTCTAACGACATCCTATTATCTTTTATTCTTCTTATAACACTTTGCGGGTTACGCCCATTCTGCCGACAAAGCTTACCAAATGGTATAAGTTCACCTCTATATTGAACATATGCTGTTAGCCGCCTATTGTAGTTTTGTTCCCTTTGGCTTAACCATCGCACATTTCCAGGTTCATAATGTCCATTAGGGTCAATGCGATCTACAGTTAAACTAAGATTTTCTGGCAATCCTAATTCTTCACACCACTGATTAAAAGATTCGAATTTAAACTCGACATCAATATAATTTTTACTGCTCTTGCAACGTCTTATAGCTGCATGGTACGCGCGATAAAGTTTAGTAAGCTGTGAATGCAAATACTCATAATCCATAACTTCCCCCCCGCAAATATCGTTTACCTTAGTTTACCCCCATATGCAGAAATTACTAGTTGGGCATTAAACTATACGAGCAAGCGCCGATCCCCCCCATACCCCCTACCACTTCGAGCGGCGCTGGTAGCGCGATCGCTCCGCCCGTGAAACTTAAAACTACTAGCTACATAAATGGTTATAGGCTAGTTATTGCCAGTAACTAGCAACTAAGTGTTTCAGTTGGCAATAAGCAAGTTATCGGAATTAGGGGAAATAGGGTCTAAGGTATACGTAGTATAGCTTAGAGCTACTTGGTTCAATTACCGATACTGGTAATTATCGGAATTAGAACCCTATGGAGTAGCGCAACATACCAGTCTACTAAACAGACATGGCTTGCGCCAGAACGGGTACACCGTATACGTTGTAGCCTACCTTGTACCATTTATTGTACGTAAGCGATACCGTACCGTGTAGTAACTACAGATTAACAACGTCACGGTGATAGAACAGTACTGAACATTGAGAGGTGTAACCTTGTATACTACGCAAACATCCCATAAAACGAAGTAAGCGAATGACGTAATCCCAAAATGAAGTCATTCGTGCAACGGAGTTAATGGGTAGGCGATCGCTAATCAATATTAGCGATCGCACCCGTTACACCACGAATTACGTTCAAGCGCGATCGCACTTACCCAATAAGGAACGACTACGATAAGACCTCTGTATCCGAGGTCTTCTCTCCGTCGTGCGTAAATCTGTATCCGATTTACTTTTGTTATTTTGTGCACTGCGGTGTTCCATCTGGCGCCTTGTGTAATTTCTTGGGGAAATTACCCAAGTCACCAGCTGAAACATCCTCGGCCTCTACTTAGTTGGAACTTACAACTTGCACGACGTTTGTGCCGAGTGATTCTCCATAATCACTCGCCGGATTAACTAAGGAAGGAAGTCTATAATGAACACTTACTTAAGTTGGGTTTATGTAATATTGAACAATCAGTACTTAGTGATTACCCGTACTTGCTAAGCTTCACTTTGCAAGTACTAGCTAACCAAGAGGGATGAACACTTCATCCTCTTGGAAATGCAAATATAAATTCTTTTTTTTTTATTTAGCGAGTTTCAAATGCACGAGAAAGTTTCCCGGTGGCATGGTCTCTTTTCCGTGAGCGGCTAGTGTAGCTTCTTGTTTCCCACTCGTTTCTATCATGGCCGCTCGCGGAAAAGGTAATACTAGTAAATCGCTGAGGCAAGGGAGAACTTGATAAAGTTCTCACGGACGAACCGCGATTTACATCCTTTTCGGAGTTCACTCCTCTACGAGGCTCCACGCTATCGATGAATGGCCGTGCTTATGCTCTTCCCTCGGCCGGCCATTCCTCGCTAGCGCGTATCCTCGTCGAGGAGTATGAACACCGCGCACAACCATCATATTTCTAAATATTTCGGGCGCACCACACAATTAAAACTCTTATATAACAATACCCTTACTATCTCCTCACAATCTTGTGACAAACAATCGGTAAAAGAAACTAAACAACATTTCTTTACAAACTATGCGATCGCCATAGATAAAACTAAATAAGTTCTTTTTTTTAAACAACTATTTATCAAGTAACACAGAGCGATCGGCATAGACTTAAATCAATATGTCAATAAGGATCAATAAACATCAACAGTCTTGTTCAAAGCAGCTAACAAAGTATAACCAACAGAAAACTAAGCCAATCCACAAGATTAAACTCCCATAACAACTGCTATTTAATTCATTAATACACACTAAGTACATAACCACCTTATATAAGATGTATCCCCGCCTCGCGATTCATTTTACTGTTCAATATAAGAGATGATGCAAAACTAAGTTGACGACGATCGCAATCGCCACGGGCAACAAGATTCTCTCTACACAAAACAAGAACATCTCTAACAGTTCTTGTTCCTCACTCGATGTATATCCCATTATGTTCAGTTGCCTCACTCCCACTACACCACACTAATCACTTGTATTTAAGTTGCTGTTAATATCACATTGTATTCTCATCACCCTACAACCCGCCTCCGCAGAAACACACAACTTTGTAGCTACAAAAAAATAACCTCGACTGGTCAACGGTCGAGGCTATTTTATGGCTCTTAAAGTAGATAGTGTGCCAGTTTGGAAAGTGGCACACTACCCCTTGATAACGTAACAAAATGTGTGGAACTATATTAATAGATTAAACAACTGAATAGGAAATTTCGCTGTTATGTCACTACTCAAGAGACTTAAAGAAATACGCGACCTCTTAAACACAGACGACTACCAGCCTAGCTTAGAGAAACAATTCGAGGTCAACACCAAAAACCGCAATAAGTCAGTCCTAGAAACACTTAAACAAATTAAAGAACAACTCGAAGAAAACTAAGCCAAGGTAATTAATTAAGCGGGGAATTTAACCCCCGCTTTTTTAATAGCCTAAGTAAGCTTCTAAAGTTTATAAACTGTTTATAGTAATAGGCAGTGTGCCAGTTGAAAAAGTGGCACAAAACTATTGACAAAGTAACATAATGTGTGGCACTATATTAGTAAGTTAAAGGAATAAAACCAAGGCGGGTTTAAAGCGCCCCTGAGAGAGCAAGGACATAGGTGTCACGCAAAAATCACAGTTACCATAGGGTAATTTAATTTACTCTATTTAACTTATTAACGAGGTTTTTATTATGTATTCAATCAATATGGTTGTTAAGTATTTTGACAATAGCTCTAGTGATTTTGAAGTTGGTACTAGTTACTCAACTAGAACCGACGCAACTCGCGCAGTTAATAAAATAGTTAAAGAGAAGCAGAAAAACGGTTATGTTCATGAAATCATCGAGCGTAAGTTTTACATTCTCGATGATTGGGGCGATGTTTCTCTTGAGAAAACACTAAGAATCGACAAGTAATTTGCGATAGGGACTCAATCGAGTTTCCCTATGGTAGCTGTGATAACGGTTGTAGATCGGGTAATTTAATTTACTCCGTTCTTACTTCACGAGGTTTACTTATGACTGTTCAAAATTTACATTCTCAAGACCAAGAGTTACAGCAAATTGTTAATCAATTGGCAACTTACTCTAAAGCTATGAGGGAATTGAACAAAAAGCTTGATAGCAAATACGGTATTAGGCTTCATCAGTCAATCGACAAGGCCGCTGATGCTGTTGTTGACGCCGAGCTTGAGGTTCTCAAAGCACAAGCTCGGATCATCGATGCGTTTGCTGATCTTGACGACTAATTCAAGTAACGGGGACTCAAGCTAATTGAGTTTCCCGATCTACCACCATTACAAAGGTAGAACATTACATCATCTCAAGGATTTTATCATGTCCAACGTTTCACTCCGTTACAACAATTCAACTACACGCTTCATTCTCGTTTGTGCTTTGTTCATTGCTTTCTACCACTTCACTTTCTTTGTTACCTGCTTGTGGCTGGCATTGCCCTTCCTTTGTTCATTCGGCCGCTGGTTAAACAAGCTGGATGAACTGCCAGTTAACCAACCAACTAGCTACGACCAACTTAAGGACGCGCTTGATGAAGTATTCGAATTAACGCCCATGCATAGGGATAAAGCATTAGCTTATGTTCGGTGATTACTGCCCGTATATACAAACTCTATTCACTGATCACTCATTCCTAGCCGAGTGCACGGCCTCGGCTTTAAATAAGTGCCGTGCATCTATCCATTAATTTAGCGGAGGAATCAAGAGAACAATTACGTTTAGAAAACACACAATTGAATAACGACACTAATTTTTTAAAGGATAAAAAATGTCTAGTAAAAAAGATAAACGAGATACTCTTTTACATGGTTTAAGCAGCCTTGCTTTAATACGTGCTAGCGGATATTTCTTAACTGAAGAATTCCCTGAAAATTGGGAAAAGATGACAGTCGCAGAGCTTCGTACATTTGTTTCATCGCACAGAAACAAGCATACAAAAGACGCGCCCGTAAATGTCGTTCTTAGATTGATTCAAGATTTAGCATACTTGTTGATGGCATTTTTATATGAATCCTCTCAATTGCTGAGTAAAGACCCTGATATTTCAGATTTTGCTAATAAGTTTGTCGTGAATTTTTCTAAAGATAAAAATGAATAGGAGTTCTCATCTCATGGATATTACTAAAAAGAAAAAATTTCCCATTACCTTAGTATCGTTGCCGTTAGTAGACGAACCAGACACAGTACCCGAGCGTGATTTTTGTTTACGCCGATTATCTGTAAATAAATGGTGTGTTTGTACTTACTTAAGATACTATCACCGCTATGCTGCCGGGCATTACTTTACTGATAATTCAGAAGCTCAAGAATATTTTAATAGTCGCCTAAAGGAGTATTTAGAATATTACCAAGAACTCGTTACTGACTGTAACAGACATATAGCAAGACAAGATATCTTAATTGAACAAATAAGCAATTCTCTTACTCCTCAACAGCGTAACAAACTATTACCGCTAGCTGTAAAAGTTTCAAAGCTAGACAGGACAACTAACAAGTATCGATTATGTTCAATGCTTCTTAATAGGGGGTTTAAAAGTAACGACCCAAACGAAATCATTGAAGTCATTAACGACATCAAGGAAGAATTAAATAATAGTTCAATCAGCATTATCTGAAGATAGAAAGCAGATTGATAATAAGTTCACTGTTTTAGATGATAAATAATAAACAAAATTTTTGGTAAGTCACACTCATGAAAAAAAACCAAGGTAAAAGAATTGCTATCAAGATTACAGATGAAGAAGTCATCGTTGCTTTATCAGATAGGTTAGGAGAATTAATTTCAAGCAAAATAGCAAAAGATTCTACTAGTCAAAAAATACTTAAAGAAATTTTTAATAAAAAAGTTGCTAGTAATTTAGAATTCTGGCAAGTTTCTATAGAACTAGGACGAGAATTATTAAAAAAAGAAGAATTAGTATTTAATTTTGGGGAACAATTTTCAATTTGGGTTAAAGATATTAATAGAAAATCAATTCCTGATTTAAGGATTGATATTGAATGTCTATTTAATGAAGAAGTTACTTTATTCTCAAGAGCATTTCTTTATGCAAGTAAGGTTTTTTTAAAAAACCCTTTACCTGATGACTTTGCTACTTTTTCAAAAAGGCAAATATTGAATTTTATTGAAGATAATAAACAACCACCCAAGCACGATACCCCTGCTGAAAATATATTTAGAGCTATGAAGGAATTTGCAGAAGTTTTGCTTGTATTTTCTGTTTATGTATTGACGACAGATGAACTAGAAAATGATTTACTTATTCAATCAATAAAGGATTTTAAAAAGGAAAAATAATGAAATATAATTTTACAGCAATAGCTCGGCAACTAAAAACTAGATTGCTAGAAACCAAAACAGAATTAGGCGAATTAACAGAGGATGCGACCAGTATCGATCGTGATACTCAGTACGCTATGACGCAATTAAAAAGATGTGAATCTTACTTAGCTCTGTGCATATTAACGCACAAAAACGCAACTAAAACTTTAGCTAAATTAAAACAAAAACATAAGGTAAAATCTTAAGCGTAATCTCGCATTACACGACATAACGCGGCTAGGTAAACCCTAGCCTTTTTTTGAAATATATAAATTAATAATTACCTAAATTTTTATTGCACTCTATGAACAATTGTCCGTATTGCCACTCCCGCAAAATTAAAATTCACGGGGTTACTAAAAGCGGAACTACTCGCTACAAGTGCAAAGATTGCTTGAAAACTTTTACTGGTACTAAAGTAGGCCGCCCCCCTAATGGCTATCGCGCTATGTCGAATAAAGAGCGACAAAAAAAATATCGCGATAAAAAAAAGATTGAAGTAATAGCTATAGAGTATAACTCTAAATAACAATTAAAAGTGCCAGGTTACATTTAATCTAAGAGATTTGTATTAAAAATTATTTTGAAAATAAGTAATTTCTCGGATAAAAGAAAAACCGATTCTATAGTATTTCTATTAGAAGCCGGCTTTTTTTGTCCAAACTTTCACGTCTAAGGGGTTGCGCCTAAATAAAGATGTAATTGAATTGTTACAAAATAAGCCATGTTTAGTTTTAATTCATTACGAATTATTTAGTAAGATGGTACGAATAGCGACGCACTTTTACGGCATTGATTTTGATGATAAATATAGTAGAATCGCGGCAAAACTTTTACAGAGAAAATATCACGACCCCTATCCTTTAACGCACGTTTGTTTACAAGTTGACAAACTATTTATTGCTTATCTTGGAAAGCATTTTATTGTTACCAAAAGCTTACCTAAACCTAAGATTTTAAAGTTTTCTTACACCATAAACGCGGCAATCGAAGACGCTTGCAGGATTTTACATGAATACCGAAAACTGGTTAAAGATTACCCTTGTAATTTTTCTATGGCAAGTTACTTTAAACCAGGCGTTCCGTGGTGCACGGATTTTATTAAAAGAATTTTATTTAACTATCAAGGGGGATATTTACAACAACCGCCGTACGAATTGCTAGACGATTTTATTTGTTCAGACAAAGGAACGTTTAGCCACGCGGGTAACACAGATTATGAACAATAAATTTGTTGGTCATAAAGCCTGTCCGCTTTGTGGTAGTCGCGACAATGTAATGGTTTATAGCGATGGGTACGAATTCTGTAACACTCCTAATTGCGGCTATTTTGTTAAATCAGAAACTGCTTTAACTCACGACGTACAAGGAAATATACAATCGAAAAACAACAAAAATTTTATTTATGACGAGGGCGAAATTCCTAGGTTTTTAACCAAAGCACGCAACTTTACCTATGCCGCGCTAAAAGAATATCGCTTAAGTTTACGCTCTTACAAGGGATTAACTGTTTTATCTTTTCCCCTTTACGAAAATGGGATGGTAGTTGGGTGTAAAAATCGCACGGTTATCGACCCTCTATCGCAAATAGTTTGGCAAGACAAGCAATATTTTTTTGAAGGGGATGCCAAATCATTAGGGCTTTTTGGCTTACACACCATCGATTCAACAAAAAAAAAGCTAATTATTACTGAGGGAGAATTAGACGCTGTTGCCGCTTGGATCATGTATGGCATGAAATACAATGTTGTCTCAATTTTGCACGGTTGTAAGAGCGTCAAGAACGATCTGCAAAAACATCTAGACTTGTTTGATTCCCATGACGAAATAATACTCTGCTTAGATAACGATCGCGAGGGGCAAATCGCTGCCAAAACTGGACTAAAAGCTTTTGCCCCTGGAAAAGCTAAAAATTGTATCTTGCCCCAAGAATTTAAAGATGCTTGTGAACTGCTAAAAGAAGACGAGGGCGGTTTGTTCAGAACGGCAATACACAGCGCCCAACACATCACGATTTCTGGTTTTGTTGATAAACAAGAGGGAATCGATCGCACGATAAAGTACTTGTTAAATATCGATAATACCCGTAACTTTTTTACTACTGGTTACAAGACTTTAGATAATCTTTGTGGCGGTTTTAGATCCGGGGAAATTTTTACTTTAGTCGGGGGTACTGGTATCGGGAAAAGCTCCATATCTTTTAACTTTACAGTTAAAGCTTTAAAACAAGAAAAACAAACTTTATTCTTGCCTTTTGAAATGGGTTACGAAATAGTTTGTTCAAGGCTTTTAGAAATATATTTAAAAGAAAAACTGATAACAGTAGACAACAAAAAAATTACGATACCCGAAGTTGATTTAAGAAATAAACTTGAAATTTTAACGGATACCCTACACGTACACGATCAGTGCGGGGGTATGCCGGTTAAAAAATTAATTAATGTCATCGAATTTTATTGTCGAGTTTACGGAATAGATTTAATAATTTTGGATCATATTCATGCTGCGGTTAATAATTCAGGAATTGAAAGCCAAGCGCGGGAAGTTCAGATAATTGATAGTTTAGTTGCCGAACTAAAAAGGATTGCTGTTAATTTAAATTGTTGCATTTTACTAGTTTCACACCAAAGCAAATCATCCACAGATCCTTTTGATAATAAAACTAATTTATCAAGGATAAGAGGTAGTGCTGGCATCGGACAAAACAGCGATTTAGTCCTTGGAGTTTCGCGCGACCGTAACTCGACAATAACTAAAATTACAACTTTAAAATCCCATAGACTTTTCGGTGTACATGGCGAAATATTTTTAGAATTCAATCCAGAAACTTTAAATTACACAGAGCAAAATGTCCAGTTTAAACAAAAGGAACTCACAGATATGTTCAATAGAGGGAATAGTTTTCAAGAGCCGCTACGAAATGCAGATCTATCAAGAGAATCAGGGCCTGATTTACGAACCAACGAAATTCAAATATTACCTACAATACACTCCAGACTTTCTACTGCTAACGAGGACGGGCAAACAAATATTCATCGAGAGCAAGGGTTTTCTCGACAGCACGGATCGCAGCAAACTGAAGCGAGTGCGGGAACAAAATCCTTCTATCGACTTGAGGATCTTATTAAAACGCGCCAACTCTACATTAAGCAAGAAAAAAAGATCTTTGACTTATGGTGAGTGGTGCACGAGAAACAAGTTTATTTGGGCTGAAGGAATCGCGATTCCTATAGCTTGGTACAACGAGTAAGGGCAAAAAGCGCAGCACAAAACTAAATTAATTATGTCCCATCACAATTTACAAAACTTACCTGATTACATATTAAATCAAGCAAACAATGCGGCCGTACCCGCTATTAATATTCAGGGTAAATGGTATTTAAAGCAAAAAGAAATACTAGAATATAAACAAATAAAAAAAAAGATACCTGATAGTTCCAGCCAGTTTGAAATTGATGCTCACTATCAAGAGTTATTAATGAGTTTATATGATGAACTACTCAGAAAATACGCCCAATACAAAATTGTTAAGAACAAAATTAATAATTTCGATAATACGATTACATTAACTGTAGAAGGCATAGTTTACGAACTATGAAAAAATATTGTGCAATTGATTTAGAAACAGACGGGCTTTTTGAAAAAGGAACGGCGCCTAAAATTATTTCGTGGGCTTATGCTTACGATGAAACAGAGTCGGGGTCAAGTACCGACTTAGATTTATTACAACAAAAAATAAATGAAGTATACCCTGTATTTCATAACGCTAGTTTTGATTATGTCGTACTAGAACAAAACAATATTAAAGTTCCACTTTACTACGAAGATACAATATTAATGAGCTATGTTCATAATACAAATATTGAACATAAACTTAGAGCTTGGGGGGAACGTTTAGGCATTGAGAAATTAAAATTAAACTTCAAGAAAAAAGATTACACGGAAGAAGAATTATTAACTTACAACAAGCAAGATGCCATCATAACAATTAAACTTTATGAACATTTAAAAAAAAGTTTTGATAATTCGGACTGGCGTATTTATCAATTAGAATTATCTCTTTCATATGTAATTCAAGAATTCCAAAGAGTAGGTTTACCTGTCGATTCTGAAAAAGCTTTAGAATATAACGATCTTATTAATAAAGAAATAACAGAACTAGAAAACAAAATAATAGAAATATATCCAGAAGTTCCCGCAAATAAAACTATTGTTTACAAAAAAGAGCATCCAGACAAAGCACAATTTTTTGAAAAGCAGGATGAAGAAGGGTGGCATTACAGATTGCTAGAAAAGTTTAACCCGAATTCTAATTACCATAAAGTTTATGCTCTCAAAAAACTTTATGGCTGGGAACCATCAGAATTTACTAAGACGGGTAAACCTAAACTCGACCGAGAAGTAATGTCGGGGTTAATTCACAAATACCCTTTAGCTAACCTTTGCTCTGAGGTTAATAAAAAATCTAAGATAGCTTCAACTTTTTTAAGGCCATTAATCGAAGACGCCGACAAGGCTAGTTTTGTTCACACCAAAATTAATCAGACTGTAACTCGAACTGGACGCCTAAGCAGTTCATCCCCCAACTTACAAAACCTACCGAAGAAAGGGGAATCAGGGGATACAATCAGGCAACTAATTCGAGTACCTGACGATCGCTATCGGATAGTTGGTTGCGACCTATCTAACATAGAAGCGCGAATCTTAGCTTACTATTTGCATACTATTTTTGACGATACTACTATTTCGTCAAGCTTCATTAATCGAGAAGATCTTCACGATAACAATGCTGCTAATTGGGGATTAACTCGCGACCTAGCAAAGACAGTTCTTTATTTAACTATTTATGGAGGGGGTGAATATACTTTAGCTTCCCGCGCAAATATTGAAATCGATCGAGCACGAAGTATCATGCATACTTTTAATATGCGCTGTCCTAACGTTTCTAAATTAAAAGAACTTGTCTGGCAATACGCTTTTAAACACGGCTATGTAAAGACTATTTTAGGAAGAAAAATACATTATCCAGAATTAAAATACAGCGACACAAAACTTGTTAATCGAGCTAAGAGACAAGCTTTTAACGCTCAAATACAGGGTAGTGCAGCGGATTTAATTAAATATTTGACTGTTAATTCTTATCCTGTTTCTAAAGAATATAACGCTTTAAATTTAATTCAAGTACACGATGAAATGCTTTATCTTATGTTATTTGAACATGTAAAAAGTTTTATTAAAAACGTCGCTCCAATTTGGAATAGATGTTTAATTTTAGAACCAATTCCCATAGTTAGCGAATTTAAATCAGGTTTGAGTTGGTACGATGTGCATTAAAAAAAATGCTGTGAAATAAATATATTTTGAAACATATAATTTTAGTCCTACGTAAATCTCATGACAGTTAATATCAAAAAAAGCAAAATTACCATACCCTACGATCGCGAACCCTGCGAACTAGAAATTAAATGCAAGAATGGTGTTTTTGATGTTTTAGTTGATTTTGAAGATGCCGATTGGATCTGCGAGAATAACTGGCGTGTTGATAATTCAGGTTATATCGTACGCGGTACGAGGTATGAAGGGGAATATAAATTATTGCGACTACATAGAGAGATTTTAATTGTTCATGGGTTCCTTAAACCAGGGGAAAGGGTTTATGTAGACCATATTGACAACAATAAATTGAACAATATGAAAGAGAACTTGAGGCTCTGCGGTCATGGTGGAAATAATAAAAATCGTCGTAGTAAAAGAGGAAAATTTAAAGGGATTACTAAAACTAAATATGGTTATCGCGCGGATATTTGCGTAGATGGTAAAGCCATATATTTAGGTACTTTTAACACTGAACAATTAGCAAATAAAATATACAACGATGCTGGGAAACAATTACACAAAGAATTCTTTAATTCGACTGAGTGAACTTAATTTTTCTGACTATGCCGTCGCCTCTGATGGCAATGTCTACTCTTATAAAAAAGGGGAAAAATTTAAATTAAAAAGCCCCCCTGATACCCAAGGTTACAGGTTAGTAAGACTGTTCCGCAACGGGAAGTCGAAAACTTTTTATGTTCACAGATTAGTCGCGACTTGTTTTTTACCCAATCCTGAAAATAAAAAATATGTGATTCATTTAAATGATGATAGAACAGATAATAGAGCTTGTAATTTACAGTGGGCTAATGCTATTGAATTTAACAGTAAAAAGTTAAAAGTTACCCCAACTTTAAAAAAAGAAATAAAATTTTTATATTACACAGTTGGTCTAACACAATATGAAGTAGCTGAAATGATTAGTGTTTCTCAGACAACTGTTTGTAATGCCCTTAGAAAAATAAAGGAAAATAATTATGCATAAACCAAAACCTCACTTTGAATATGAAATCGAAGACGACCTCGAACCCAATTTAAGTAACATCGATCCGAGGGCGTTTTTAGAAGCTTATATTTATTTATGGCGTAGCAACAATGAAGATTTAACTTATCCCCTCTTAACAGGTAATATGATTTTACCCGTACGTTTTTTGGAATTTAATTTAGCGAATTCTCGACTACTGCCAATTGGTGGCGAACAATGTGTAAGATTTCAGCTTAGTTTATGGGAAGCCGAACCTGTTTATTACACTCAAAAAAAACCTGATTATCGCGGTCGTATTAGCACTTATTGCAACAATCTTTTACCGCCATTAGACACTATTTATAGAAAATTAATGGTAACTAGAACAAAAAGCCATGCCCTAGCACGCGAAATAAATAACATAGATCGTATGGGAACTTTAAGATAAAAGCAGCATTAAACAAGGAGAAAAAACAATGGATCTTGTAAAATACGGCGTAATTAAATACAGCGCGGGGAAAGTTTTTCAATCACAATACGATAATACAATGCAGCAAAATATAGTTGTTGAATTTCCCGAGGGCGATACGGAAAGGGTTTATTTCCCCGCGCAAGACCCAACTTATATTCAGTTTAGAAAAGGCCAACAAGTAAAAGTGGTATGGAGTAAAACGGCTTCGGGGAATATGCGAAAAACAGTTTTTCCTGTAGAACAACAAGGGGCTGCTAGCGCTGGCCAACAAGCATTTTCACAACCTTCAAATCATATGGCTAGCCATAATAATAATCCTAATTATTCCCAACAAAAAAATTACAATTCCCCGAGTAATTCCCTGAGTAATTTGCAATTTGTTAAACAAAGTATTGTGGAGTTTGGCATTATATTTAATTTAGTTCATCAAAAATTCCCTAAATTTTCAGAAGAAAACAAAAGAGCGATTGCTAATTCAATTTTGATTGAAGGGCGTAAAAAAGGGCGGGATTTTTCAACACTAGCGTCTGAGTTACAGGCGGCATCTTTATCTAACCAGCGACCGATAAATCAGCAACCAGTACGCCCGACAAATACCCCGCAGGAAATTGTCCCAATAGAACCACCATCCAACCCCGACGTAGCGGGATACCCCAATTTACCTGTACCCGTTAAACCAGTTGTCGCACCACCACAAAGCAATGCTAATTTAGAGATGTTGGACAATATCCCTTTTTGATTATTGCCCCTTCACAAAAAAAAACTTCTAATGCCCTCAGAAGTTCGAGATAATAGATATTTTGTTTTTGGTGAATATACATGAGGATGAGGCGTAGTAGTAGTAGCCTAAGAACAAAAAATGTTAGAGCAATAACAACTTGAGCTTGTTCTCAGACTAACTCAAATTATACATAGCACGAAATTTATAATTCAATTTCTACATAAATTTTAAACCTAAGATCGCGGAGTTCCCTTGCGCGGATTGTCGATCTTAGGTTTTCGTAACCTGAGTAAAGGCTTATCTATCATTAAACCACAAAAGTTAGATTTTAAAATAACGACTAGCTCCGCGTCCTCTAGGATTGCGCACCCATACCCGATACCAACCTTTTGCCCGTAAAGTATCGTCAGGTTCGACTAAATCTACCGATCCTTGTCTGTATCTGATTTGTAGTGCCCAATTCCATAATCCCATTTCACTAGTTACTAATTGATCGCCAGCCGAAAGAAGGGTCGTACACTCCCAAGGATTGACGCTAACACTGCGATATCCTACGGTTTTTAAATCGATTCTTTGACGTAAGCTAGAGACTGGCGTTGGTGCACCTGCGAAGGGGAATCTACTGAACTCAACATCAACTGATCCACCAAAAGCGCCGGTGTAGGGTTGTGTGACATTAAATTCAATCCGCTCGACATAACATCTAGCAGTATCCCCACTCCCCCCAGAACCTATAAAGGGTCTGTTTTCAGATGTGACATGGAAAAATTTGTATCCTTCATTTTGGAAAGGGAATAATTGCCCGTCTGTCGTCTTTTCAGTGACTCCGTTTTGAATCCAAGAATTATCCGACAAAGTAGCATTTTGCACGGTATTCCAATAGAAAACATCCCCTGGGTTAATGGTGGCGTTAACTTCGTTTTCTAGCACTACAAAATCTCCAGGTACTAGAACATTGTAGATGTTAGTTACAACCCCACGTTTGCTGTCATCCCCCGTGTAAATAATTATCCCAGGGCTACACTTTTCATAAGCAGTTTCTCGATTAGTTGAATTGTTAATTAAATAGATTTCATTCGAGGCCCCCACTGAGTCAACAGTTAAAGATTGTGGATCACCAAAACCTAGTGCAACGGCTCTATCTCCAGGGGTGGCCGCTTCAGTCGTACAAACATTTCGCTCGGCTACAAATAGTTGAGTAGTGAATGTTGACGGGCCGTGAGATATTGGGGCACTGCCAAAGGCGTCGCTAGCCATTACTTTATTGTCTTGAATAATCGCTTGTAGTATGGGATGCACACGAATCCTGCCATACACGTCATTATTCTTGATCGTTAGAGTACGTACCCCTGAACCAGCAGCAATGGCTTCAACACTACCTCTACCTATTTGGCAGTTCTGTACAGTACAACGATTGATTACCTTATCAATTTCCAAGTTATCTTCAATACGGCAGCCATCAATAATAACTTCTTCAGAGATGGTTGTGTAAAGAACATTGTCAAAGATAACGTCCTTGATGTAATTTCTGCGCCATGCATTGGCATTGAACTTAGAACCAGGGGCATAGTTAGGATTCAATAGGAATCTAATACCAAGTAGCTCTACTATCTCAGGAGTAATAGAACCATTGGGGCCTACTTGTGGGGTGGCTACTGGACTACCATAAACCATTAGTGGTTGTGCTGTTGGTTGTGTTTGAAAAGAAAACCAACGGTTGTCATAGGTGTATTGAATAGCATTTCTAAATGTAATAACATCACCAGTGATGTCTATTATTTCATGCCATTCAAAATTTTCTAGGTTAGGTGGATAACCTCCGCTCTGTCGTAACAATCCTGAGATAAATATATGTTCCCCAACATTGAAGTTAGCGGCATCTCCTGGGTTGGACATAGTAATACTGGTGCTGCCTGCTGCCACGTCATCAAAAGCGTAAGTAGGTTTATAATCCCTAAAGTCATCGCTTTGGTTTTTGTTATTATCTTCAAACCAGTCAAGTAATGCCAAAGGATACCTATCAATTGCCCAAGGACTAGTGGCATTAGTGTTTCTTAGCTTAGCTCCGTACCCTTCAATGCGGAGCAGCCTGACATTTTTAATCCAAGTATTTCTACTGTAATCATATGAGCCATTGCTAGCAGGAAAGATAATTGTGTTCTTTGCGTCGTTGTAATCAGCAACAATGGTGTCCCCCATAGCATTGAGCCTTAGATAGTTGTCAGTTACGCCATCTCCTCTAACCCCGTACCAGCGAACATCCCAATAATAATTATCTTCCCTGTATCTCTTCCAGCGACCCGTACCCGCACCGCCCTGAACTAAATAAATTATCCCCTCATCAGCCGGGCTAGTAGTATCGGCTTCATCCCAGTAAAATAACCCTTCCCCACCATCGTTAACATTGTCACGACCCCTAGCAGCTACCCAAGCGTTAGTGCTAGGAGTTGGTTGGGGAATTAAAGGAAGATCGGTCGTGATTAAATTTATAGCTGTTAAATCGGAACTACCACCACCACCACCACCGATAGAGGTAATTTGAATTTGTTCATTTGCTCCAGGATTGAGCAGTGCCAAACTGATATTAGTACCCGCTGCCAACTTATTAATTAGGGTGCTAGGCATGGTATCGGTAGGGGATGCCTGGACTACCCGCCCAAAAGTAGTACCCAAACTTAGAGACGCTCGACTTTCATTCATTATTTTATGAAGCCGATCGAATTCTTCATTGTATTGAGAACTCTGCAACCGATTGCCAAACGTCGGGCAGAAAGTTCGCTCTATAGGGGTAAATCTGAAAAAGGTTAGGCGTGTATTAGTAGGTAAAGCGGCCCCACTATAAGTTATTAATGTCCTAGTTGTTTTCGTGTAGTCTGCCAGGTTTTGGAGGATGCTATCAATCACCACTTGAAAATCCTTGACGCTTAAGTCGGCATCTAAATTTAAAGCAGTTACATCCAACGTCCAACCAGTGCCTGTTTGTAAGGTAACAATCGTTGCTGTAGTAGTATCGGCACAAGTCATTGATTACCTCCCCTGTCTGGTTGCTAAGCTTTCATGGTCGATCGCTCTAAAAAATAAATAAGATATTTGTCCTGTGCCAGTCGTCGCATATCGAAAAGGACAGCCAGGATATAAATCAAGTCTTATCGGTATTTCGATAGGCCCTATAAACAAGTCGGCATTTATCCCAGGGGTATCGGCATCATCCCCCCACAAATAAAACCCATCAACTAGTCTAAATTGAAAATAAATCCCCGTCGCGTCGTCTGGGATTGTTATTGTTGCGTCTTCATTTGCTGGTCTTATTTCGTAGCTACCTACGGGAATCATCCCCATAGTAGCAGCATTAATATTAGCCATTCAATTAATCCTCCTAAGAAAAATACGGGGGTAAGTAATCCGCTGTAGCAATGCGATCAGTCTGATACCATGCTTGAAAATCGAGGTGATAGGTATCGTCTGGGTATGTATCGGCCGCATCTCCGCCTAGCCGTCCGAACCTAAGCATTACAGAGGCATCAATCCCGAGGTTGCTATGATAGGGGCCGAAAGCAACGATGTAATGTTCATATTGCGTGTCAACTGCCGAGGTTATTGTAGCCGTAGCCCCCGAACTATAAGTACCGCCTTCATTAGCACCAGCTAACCTTATTTCGCTGACAACATTGCCGCTGGTTACATCGTTAGTTGAGAAATGCCATTTATAATAGACATCCGTATTGGGCACTCTATCAGGGGGACAAGTAAACCTCGTATATAAATAGTTGGTCGTATTAAAAGCAAACTCGTAAGTCTGCCAAAGAGCTCGAAATGCGCCGACAGTTGTATCGCTAGCGTGAGTTTTATCAAAACCAAACAGAGATACTGAACGCCACCCAGGGGTTGGCACGCCATCAGTCGATAGCCCGTCGTATAAGTTCTGAATTGATTTAGTTGTTTGCGCTGGCATCTTGGTATAGAACTAATTAAATTTAATTCTTTTTCTTTTAAATATTAATTTCGACCTTTAGTCGCTTTCAATTGTATCCTGTTCTATGGGATTAGCATTATATAAATCTTCAAATTCCGCTAAGTCGTCTAACAATTGTTGATAGATTTGTTCACCAAACCTTGAAGGAATTTTATCTAGTGCTTCTCTTTCTAAATCTCTAATTTCACTTGTTGGGGTAATCCCTTTAAATTTGGTATAGGCTTTAAGAACTAACTGGTCTTTGATTAACCAAGGTAATTGTGCCGAAGCATCGATTAACCTTTCTCTTTTTAATCGGTATTCTTGAGGAAATTTAGTATCATGGCCGATAGCCTCCATCTTCTTAACTTCCCGGTCTAATTTTCTGATGTCTGCTTTGGTTTGATTAACAGCTTGGTCGAGTTTTCTGTATGTCCAATTAACATTTTTATCGTGATCGATTACTTGAACACTAAACCCAAGTCGTCGCAAAACATTAATCACGCCCCAAGGATTTTCATATTTGCTTGTGTCATAATCTACTCTTTTTGAACCTAATACCCCTGGTTTAGCTGGCGATATAACTTGTCCTGTTTTCTGGTCTACTATTTCGGGGACGCCGAAAACTTCAAACGGATTAGAGCGCATCAAGTTACCAAACACTGGGTATGCCGACAGCAAATATTCGGTTTGCCAGTTCAAACCAGTTTTACGCCCCAAGGAAGTATCGGGGTCTTTAATCGATCTACCAGTTACGGGATCTTTAGAAGTTCCCAGTGCCACGGCGGTTTTGATTAAAGGTGAGGCTTCTTTAAGGAAATCACCAAAGAGCGCAAAATCGCTATCATCATTAATTATCTGAACAATCCTTTCTGAAGCGATGCCCTCAAAGTAACCTTGGTCTTTAAGCACTTGCTTGCTAGTTCGAGTTACCCCCGATAAGAAATCAGCTCGGGAATCCCAGTTAGAGGGAACCATGCTAACCCAACGTCCGTGTTCGTCTTTCCATAAACCAATGCCCCTGTTATCGAGAACAAAGCTCGGATAACTCCATTCGTTATTTTGTTCATCTAAGCTCATATCGCGATTAATAAAGGAGCGAATTCTCATGTAATTGACAAACTCACGGGGGCGTCTAATCATTTGTCGCACTTGCGCTGGGCTGTTCCACATTGCATAAACTGAGAAGGGGCGAAATGAATTAACAAATTTTGTACCCGGCCCGACATCAGACCAGCTAGTAAAGTAGTCCTCAATCATCCTTTGCATATCGCGCATATTTAGCGGGTTCTCGTATTGCGCCCCAAATTGAGAAGCGAATTGTCCAATCCGATTGCCGCCTCTAGTATCGCCCCAAGATTTATACAGCGCCCATTTAGCGCTAGTTTCGAACCAAGTACCAAGGGCTGCATTAGCTGAAAACACAGAGCCTTGAAAATCTCGCAGTGAACCAAAACCCTTAGCTATACCTTCCCCGATACCGAATTGCCGACCAAAGTGGATGGCGTAATTAACCCCGCGTTTGAAGTTGAATACCTGCATGATATCCTTGCCTTGAGTAGTCAAACGAGTACCCGAACCTTTGGGAACAAAATCGCTACCTTCTAATTGAACAAAAGTTCTGAAGAATTCGCGCTCTGTTACTAATTCTCCATTAATCCCGCGATAAACTTTTTTGACATCATCAAGATGATCCGCACTACCATTGCGAATAATCTTCATCATATCTATATGACCTTCAAAATATCGCAGCATGTTACCCCCCGCGCTAAAGAAAGACCGCATAGAATCGTAAGCAATACGCGGCGCGTATCCAGGGTTTAACAGCAAGGCTTCATTAACAACCTTGTTCACATTGTTAAAGAAGCGATTGAAGTAGCTCATATTTTGCGCCACACTATTCATAACAGAAGGGTCTTGGATGAACCCTACCATTGAGACAAATTGGTTATGTACAGCTCTATGTACGTATACAGGATTTTTCTCGTTGTAGTTGGGCAAGTGTTTCTGAATGCGCTCGGCCGTCCATTTAATAAATTGCTTCTGCTCATCAGGGGCAAGTTCTCTAAAGGCTCGTTCGGGCATTGCCCAACCAAACTCTGTACCGTCTGAAATTATGCGCTTGACGATATTTGATTGAGCTGTTGAACTCTTAAGATAATCAACATAGGCATCGTAAGCCTTAGCGGGGTCAGTTAAAAATAGTTCTTTGCGTATCGCGAATGGTAATGAATCCCCATAAGCATCGGCAATAACGCGAGCGACTTCATTGGTTGTAAAGGGCAATTTAGATATAGAACCAACTTGAATCATCTCATCGAGAAGCTCGGGGCTAGCTTTAGCAATTTGCGCGATTAGGGGCGTAAATTGTTCAGAATCTATTAGACGGTTAACCTCTTGGGGCGTAATGCCTAGCTGCCAGCCTACAACATGAACATCTTCAGGGATGTAGTGAAAATGCGACCGCGACCTTTGAATCGCGATATCAGTTCCATTAATCGCCCTTTCTCCTTCGATGCCAAACTCACTTTGAATTTTTAATTTCTCCATCCAAGCACGAGCTTCATTGGATTGAATGCGAGCCATATAGCCGATTAATTCTTCATTGCCGATATTCAAACCTAGGGCATTTCCGATCAGCCTGGCTTCATCCATTGAAGCGCTAACATTCATCGATGATTTGATAATTTCTTTAATCTCATCCCCTGTTAAACCAAGATCTTCTAGTTGTTTGATTAAGCCTTGATAGCGAGCTTCATTAAATCTTCTTCCCGCTGGCATTAAACTGTAATGCGCTTCTAATTTGGGAATAGCACCTAACTCAATAATGTCCAGTCTCAAGCGCCCGAGCGCTTCTCCTTTAATGCGACCTCTAAGAATATTCTTTAAAATTTCATCGTGTTGCTTAACCGTACGAACTAGATGCAAACGCACCATATCATCGATGATACCGTTGGCTAGCAATCCCGCGTTACGAATATTTTCCCGCAGCCTACCCGCTTCAGAACGAGTTAATCCCACAAGCCCTTTATGTTTGAGATTAAACCTAGTAGATAACCATTCTTCTACAGCGTTTATTTTTGTGACATTGAGGTTTACCAACTCATCCATCATCATAGCCAGTCGAGCGTCAACTAAAGCAATCAGTCGATTTTGTTCAGCTTTGCTCATGTTTTGAAACGTGTTATAGCGCTTGCCGACCGCTTGCAAATTAGCCCGTAAACGAGCGACACGCTTGTCTATCTCGCTGGTTCTTACAATCCCTTTACGAATTTTGGGCAAAGTTAAAGGTTTAAGTTTAAAAGGAATTGTTTTATTAACGGGGTCGGCTAAGTCTTTAGGAACAAAGGGCGTTTCCTTAAACTCTTGGGTTAGGGTTTTGGATATATTGCGTTGAATAGTTTTTTGGTTATTGGTACTGAACACACTATCCGTAACGCTCTGTTCTTTAAGTAATCTGTTTAGTTCAAATTCTTGAATTTCAAAATCCCTTTTTGACATAGCATCGGCAACCCGTCCTAACCTCGTATTGGCTTCGGCCGCTTGTTGTTGGGTCGTGAAAACTTTTTGATTAAAATATTGCAACTTCGAGTCAATCGCGTTCGCTTTAGCATAGGCTGATTTCTTAAAGCGAGCGGCCGCAAAAGCATCGGCATTGACGCGATTAACCATCTGTTCCAACAAGTTACCAACCCGAACTTTTTGGGAACCTACCACAGTCAAGATTCTAGGGTCTAAAACGGTTAATTGTTTATTTACTCCTTTACCATAAACAATCGCTTCAATTCCCATATTCCTTAGATTCAAAGCAACCGCACGTTGTAGCTGTAAACGTACCTGTTCGGGAATAGCTGTAAATTCGTTATCAGTTACGGCCTTGAGTAACGCTTCATCTAAGTTAGCGATTAAACTTTTATAGTTTGTTGAACTATCAATGGCATCCGAAATCAAGTCAGCTAGGTTATCGCTTAATTCGCTATTTTCGATGACACTTCTAAACTGCGGTGAGGCGGGGTCGGCTAGGTTTGCTTTTAGGGTATTTTTTATATTGTTGTGTAGTCGTACTGAACCATTTAAAACGTTACCGCGATCTACTCGAACCTGTAAAAATTGCCCTTGAGTGTTGCTGTAATTGCGACCAATCGGCGGTGCATTAGCCGCACGTCCTGCTTTAGCGTAGGTTTGAGCTTCAAGGGCATTAGTTGTCAGATGAATTCCGATGCCAGCTTCCGAAGCAGCCGCCCCTTTAATTGGGTCGATAGCAGTTGAAGTAAGATTTTCGACCCTAGTTCCGTGATAAAACGTTTCAGTGAAACCTGTATTTGAAACGCTACGTAAATTTATCGCGCCGTCTGTAGCTCTTGGTAGTTGGGTAACAGGGGGCAAATCTACAATGTCGGGAACTTCGGTTAAAATATCTTGTCGCCCAACGTTAACCCCTTCTGGTAATTGTTCGAGCAAGTCATCGACAAATAACTTTTCTTGAACTAATTGGGCTTGTAGTTCTGCGGTTTGTTGCCCCAAGCGGTTGTATTGAATTTGTAGAGTCGAAATTGCTTGATTAGCTAAATTTTCCCCTGGTTCGAATATTTGAGGAACTGAACTAAAAGCGCGGGGGCTTAAAAGAACTTCGGGTAACTCATCTAGCTTATTTGATAGTTCAATTAAGGGCGTGCGGTTGATGTTTTGCCCGTCTATACGGGGAACATATACGAGTTCAGGGGCGATCGCTTCATCCAGAGAATCACCCAAAACTTTGACATCTAAAGGTATTTGGTTTTCGGGTAGGGGTTTAATGCGAATGCCCCCTTGAATTTGTTCAAACTCTTCAATGCGGCGGGTTATCTCGGCATCGCTTAACGGTTGCCCCAAGGTTTCAGGACGTGTTAAAGGGGTATCAATACCTCTAGGTTCGATTAAATCTTCGGGTCTTGGTCTTGGCGGGGGTGCGGGTATACCTCTAGGTTCAGTTAAAGTTTCAGGACGCGGCCTAGGCGGGGGCGGGGGAATAGGACGCGGTTCGACTTGGGGAATTGTCGCAACATTGGCGCGAGTACTGACATCCGCGTCGGCAAATCTTAAATTATCGCTATCCCAAAAAGTAGTTTTACCGGGCAACCGCATTCCGTCAGGAACCTCGGTAAACTCGTTAAGTTGACGGATAACCAAGTCAACATCAATTAAGTCTTGATTGGATAGTTCACCAATTGCTTGGGGTTGGGCGAATAGATCCGCCTGCTTACTCAATTGCTCCGCAGCGTCTAATACTTCATCGGTTTTAGTTAGTTGTTTAGCAAACGCGCCTATCTCATCGCTTTTGCGGAATAGGTTGCCAATAAAACCAACTACACCCCCCGCAGTCCCCCCGACAGCCGTACCAACTACGGGGACTACTGAACCAATAGCAGCGCCGAAAGCCGCCCCCGTAGCGGTATCTACCATATTGTCCAAAAACAACCCTGTACCGAATTCACTAAGGCCGATGAAGTTTTTAGGAAGATAGGTCGGTCGATCTTGAAATTCTTCAGGGGTTAATTTAAGCCAAGACCACATCCAAGATCGCTCGGAAAGTTCCCTTACATCTTTTGGTTCAGGGGATTTACCAGCAAAAAGCGATTGGGGATTTTCCATTACCCCATCGCTAGTAATTCTTTTTAGAGCCGAAAAGTTATGATCGCGACCGCGAAAAGCTTGTAATAGCGTGCCACCATCTTGAACATTGCGGTCAACTCCCCTAAAGTGGTCGATAGCATCAACCGCCCCCGCCATCCACCAATTGTTATTAATCCCGTCCCAAGTATACAAAGCGAGGCCGATCGGCCCGTTGCCGTAATCAGCAAATTTAGAGCCTCTTATTAATGCGCCCGTACCTCCAACTGGGTTAAAAATTGAAGGGATAAAACTCATAAAAGTCTGCAAGGGGTTACGCCGCCAGGAATCTCTAATCTGAGTTAAACCAGCTAAGGGGGCGAATTCCGTACCATCTTGAAACCTGTAATACCCAGGCGTATTAGTAATATCCACTGTTGGTTCTTCTAGCCCCATAGCACGAGTAGCGACATCAGCTACTTGTTGCCAGACTGTGCGCTCTTGATTAGCACTCTTACTTAACCCAAAAGTTGCTATGTGGTCGCCCACAGAACGAGAACCATCTAAATTAATGGTAACAGGTTCAAAAGTTACAGGGTCGATTTGAACAGAATTAAGCTTGAGATTATTTTGAAAAAGCGCCGTGCCAACTAGTTCATCGCGAATTTTTTCGCTAGTTTTTCGCAGATAGTTATTGAACTCTAGAGAAGAATCGATTAAATCCTGATGAATTGTTGGGGTCTCGTAATAGGTAGGATGAACCGCCCCTTTTAGCTGTGCTTGCCCAACAGAACCGAACCCCGCTAAATGTTCAATATCACTGATTATATTTTGTTGAAAAGAGGTTGTATCGATAGTTTGCGGCCCCGGTGATACGGGTTCATTACTCCGCAACTGTTGAACATCTTGTTCTGTTAACTGCGTTGCGTCCGTTATTGGGGGAACTGTAACATCTTCTGTAGTCGCTTCGGCGGAGCTAATATCGGGCGGTTCAGTCGAACGCGCTTGAGCGATCGGGCTAGGCGCGATATTAGATTGCTGTTGCCTAGTTCCTGTTCTAATGTTAGGAACGTTAATGTCAACATTTTTACGCGGGTCTGATTCTCGATTAAATTCTTCTATAGGGTTAACCATAACTTCGAAAAAGGTTTTAAGTTTGTTTGACTAAATCTTCAACAGTACAGTAAAAAATTCTAGCTATAGCTGTATTGACGTTAGATATAATTTCAGTTTTGGTGTGAGATCTTAGATACTCATAATTTAAAAAAACCAAGTCAAAAGATTTACGGCAAATATCAATTTTTTGATGATTAATTTTTTGTTCAGGGTTAGCAACTAAAAAATCTTTTATTAAAAGAAGTAAGCTATCAAGTAAAACATGCGCACCGTAAAAAGGTTTAGCCCTAAGTCTTAATTTTTTAGAAGAATATAATTGTTTGTACTGCAATAATAATTTACACATACTTAATGCAAAATCTTGAGTAAGTATTTTTAGCAAATCTAAATTTCTCAAAATTTCAGAGTTATAGGGCGGTAAATATTCTAGTTCTAATATTTCGATTTTCATAGATATTAAGCCGCTTGAGCTTGATGGGGAACAATTGCCGAACCTGATTTAACTAATGCTTTACAAATCGCGCAGCCTGTAACAAAATTTTGATGAGTAGGCTGATATTTATGGGATTGAACACTATGAATTGAGAAATCATATTTCCGATTAGCATTCGCACCCAGCTTATTTAAATATTGTTCAAAAGTAACCGCGCTATCACCTCTTTTTAAAGCAGCTTTCGGATTCCTGATATATAAATCGAGTAAAGGAAAACCACCAAACACCGCCGCCGCTACCCTGGGTAAAGTTGTCAGTTTGCCCCTAAATTCTGGGAAATCTAGATATTCTTTAACAACATCCATTTGTTGAACAAAACTCATCTTCTTTAACTCGCTGGTCGTCTTACCGCCCCAAGTCATCCCCGATATTCCTTGCTTGGGGTAAAACTGAATTAAGCCCGTTGCCCCCGCGCTATTTTGAATAGCGGGGTCGAACCTCGATTCGAGGGCAATAATATCAGCAAGCCAATTTCCAGGAATATCTAATTCGGTAGCAACTTGGTTTAACTTAGCCCGTTCGTTAGGCGAACGCGAGAGAAATGCATAACCATAATCACGGTCGCTTTGGTTGTCACGCCGCGCATTAAAACCCTGTTTATCTATGGGCGCAAACTTTGATTTAAGAGGGGTTGCGGTTGTAATTACTTGTTTTAAGGGTCTTGTCTCACTCGTCTTTTTATTGGTAATCCCATTGTTCATAATGTATGAACCCCCAAACAGAGGAAAAGCTTGAGCGGGAAACAACAAATTGGAAAAGTCGTCTAAAGTTGTGTTTTGGTAAGGGTTCGGAACGTTGACATAATCCCCTAAGTTATCCGTTCGTGGCGTTCCCTCAGTAGTTTCCTTTCTCAGTGAAGCTTGCCCCGATAAATATAGTTCGGGGTTAAGCGTACCACCGAATCCATAGCCGTTATTCTCTCTAATTTCAAAGTGTAAATGAGGGCCAGTCGAGCGACCAGTTGAACCTACATGGCCGATTAAATCCCCAGCCTTAACAAATTGTCCAGCTTTGAGGGGTGAAAGTTTTTGTAAGTGGGCAAAACGATGAACATGATTGGTATTGGTATCGAGAATATCAACTACAAAACCATAAGTACCAACATCGGCCGATTGAAGAACTTTGCCGTCTACTAAACTAATAATCTCAGTTCCCATCGGAGCTGCAAAATCAAGCCCTCCGTGATTTCGATTCCTGCCGTGATTAGGCGATCCTGCTACTCCATGACCGTCACCAACACGTATATTGGGCGTGCCTGGTTTAAAAGGCAAATAAATAGTCTGGCCGTATCTTGAGGATTTAGCGGCGTAATGTTTAAGCGGATCGCCTACCTTAAAATTTGCGGGTGTGCCCGTTTCCACAGGGTCTTCGGGAACAGCTTGAATTATACCCGATACTTGTTTGCGCTGGTTAATAAAGTTTTGCTGTAATTGCTGTATATAGGCGGGGTCGCTAAACTTTTCAGGATTCAGGATGCCATAGCGATCGAGAAGCAAGCCCTTGTTTTCAATCTCTTTCTGCAAGCCAGCGTTTTGTCGCAAAAAAAGTTCTTTAGTTTCAATCGTAAAATTAATCCAGTTATCAACAGTTTCAGCTTGAACTGTTGCGGGGTCTGTCGGGTTAGGTAAAGCTGGTTGCTTAGCTATTTGCCTTTGTAGTTCACCTAATACAGCTTGTTCCCCAGCTTGCTGTAAAAGATGAATGCGAGCGTCTAACGCACTATCAAAAGTTTCTTTACCCTGTTGAAAATTATTTAAAAACAGCGCTGCGGATTTATCGAGGTTTTTAATCGCGAGAACATTGTTAAAAATCCGCGACTCATTGGCTTTAACCAAATTGTTATAAGATTCAACCTCCCCAGCTAAAGTTTTAATTGAAGCGGATAAAGTATCCTTGTTATCGCGAATTTCCATATCGATCACCGATCGATACTGAACATCATTGAGATAAACTAGGGCTCGATATCCAACATAGGCATCTTCATACTCTAATTTGTTGTAATTAGTTTGGATATTTTTAGTCTCAATATCCTTAAGCTTTTGCATATTTTGTTGAACCTCTAACAGCTCTTTGGTGTAGCTGGTCGGGTTCGCAATTTGAAAAGCTTCACTAGAGGGAATTTGATAACGGACAGCGGCCGCTTTAATTAAAGCTTGTTGAGTAATTGGGTTATTGGGGTTTTCTATTTTGGCTTTTTGAACCTCAATCATAAAGTTCTGCAAATTTAACAGGCGGCGGTTAACCTCCGATTTAACTTGCATATTAGAACGACTAGATTCGGCTAACCACTTTAGAGATTCGGTTTGTACAGTAGCAGTTTCTAACGGGGTTAAATTGTTGCTTTTAAGAAACTCACTAGTTATTGAATCCCAACGATTAAACAATTCATCCTCGTTACCGTCTGCTACTTCTATCTCGGATGCGACCCCGTCTAATCGCAATTTCAAGCGATAGATTTTTTGAGCTTTAATCTCATCGCGGGTCGCTGACATGCCGTCACGGCGTTCTTTAGCAACTTGACCATTAACTTTTTCAATTACACCGTAACCTTGCTGATAGAGTTTAATCGCTTGCTTGGGGGTAAGATTGCGAAAACTTCCTATTGTGCGATGTAACTCAGTTTCAAAAGCTTCGGGGGACGTATCTAAAATAAAAGTTTCCCCGCTAGCGGCTAATTGTTCAACAGCTAAAGTCGCGAGAAAATTCTCTTGCTCTGATAACTCGGCTTGCTTGGTTAAAACATCTTTTAGGACTAATTTATTCGCGTCATTAAAGTTATCTAAACCACTGGCAATCGCATCAAAAATATTTTGTTGGGGCTGTACCTGCCTTTGAGCCGCAACCATCGCATGGGTATTAAGGGCTTCACGGGTTGCCATTAAACTATTAATAGCCCCTTGGTTAATCGCGGTTGCCGTATCGCGACTACGTTCGAATAAATTGGACAGCAATTGGGTTTGCGCTTGCTGTTCCTGGCTAACTTGAGTTAAAAATCTCTCATTAGCTGGCGCTCGATCTTGCCCGATAATTCTTCTCGGCATAAAAATCCACCTCCTTATTTAGGCTAATATAGTTGGGAAGTTACCGCCCGTAGATCCAGGGGTCGGAAAATCCCCAATTGGGGGAATTGTGGGAACAGTAATGTTAGGGGGGAAAGGATTTTGACCAGCGGGAAAAGGATTAGTACCTTGCTGTTGACGACGCCGGCTTGATAAGATTCCCGCGATTGTTCCCGCGCCCCCCGCAAGTGCTGATAAAACACCTAAAGCCCCTGGACTAGTTACCCCCGCCCTAGCTGCGAGTAAGCTTTCACGTTGGGCCGCCCCCGCCGCACCAATAGAGGCCCCTTGAGCGGTTAATGCCAAATTACCGAATTGCTGGTTTAAGCGATCGGTAGCATCAGACAGAGCAAAAGTATTAGCTTGAATAGTTTTAAGCGCCTCAAGCCCTCTGCGATCGATACCTAGCTGTAACAACCTTTCTTGAATGCCAATATCGTTAAGGTTAATTTCTGTAAGAGCATCAAGATTAATTCCCGCGCGTTGTAATTCGCCGATTTGGTCTTGGCTTAAACCTTGCAAATTAGTCGCTAAATTAGCAGCGGTATCGGCAATATTTTTCTGTCCGAATAAAGTCGTTTGTTGGGTCGCGATATTTTGGTTCAACAATTCGCGATTACGGGCAAAGTCAGTACGAGCGCGGTTAGCCTGATCGTCTAGTTGCTGTAACTGGAATTGCTCGGCTTGCTCTAGTAGCTCGGGAATACGCCCCGCTTGAAATGCCCTATCTAGAGCTTGATGAATTAAACGACTATCTTGTTCTGCTAGCAAAGCTTTATCTGATTGGGACAATCCGCCAGTACGGGTAGATAGGGAAACAGCCGCCGCCGCTTGGTTTCTGAGGTTTTGTCGCTCTTGTTCAGTAGCGGTTCGATATTCTTGGGCTATTTGTTGCAGTTGACCTAACACTTCCTCTTGAACGCCAACTTTACGCGTCTCAATCGCGTTAATGCGGTCGCGTAATTGGGAAGCTAACCCCCCAAGTTGAGACGCTTGAGAAAGCTGTAACCCCGCCGATTCCCCAAAAAAGTTAACGTTTCTTTGGTTTTGATTTAAAATATCCTGGGCTTGTAGTTGTTGTTGTTCGCGAAATCTGCGATTAATTAGCTCTTGATTGGCAAATTCAAAGCCCCGCTGGGTTAAAAGATTATTTGCTTGCTGGTTCAAGCTTTCTTGAGTTATTGCTTGGTCTAGCGCGTTTTGCTGCAATTGATTTTGGTGTATTTGTAAAGTTTGTTCCTGGGTTCGAGCTAAATTTTGCAGACTTAGCAACTGATTTAAATATAATTTTTGGGATTCAATTTCGGCTAAACGGATTTTAGTTTCAGTATCGGCGGCTGCCGCACTAGCTTCTAGCGCGTCTCTTTGCGCTCCCGCCGCCTTGTTCTGGTTTACGATACCTACTACATTAGCTAACGTTCCGATACCCGCAGCTATTTCAAATATAATTCCTATAAACATTATAAAGCATGCCCTATAAACCTTTCTTTTCCTATTCTAGAGGTAATTTGCCAAGCCGATAACGTAAAGGTTGCCTCGTCAAACGACCAGACAGAAATCTTGTAAGAGTAACCTACACCAAGCAAAGATTCTTTAAATAAAGAATTCTGGCGATAAGTACTGTTAGATTTATCGAAATCAAAAAGATGGTCGTCATAAACCAAAGAATAAAAAGAATAGACATCTGCCCCTACATCCGAGCGGTTAGCCGATTCAAAAATTAATTCAACGTTTGCATTAAGCCGCTGTTTTGGTTTGCCGACAAGGTCTACAGGTTCTTGATTTGTCAGAAGATTGAGGTCGTCTTGCCTGAATTCATCCCGCCCCAAATCGTTGTTAAAGTAGATATAGCAATGCTTACCGCGCTTGAGTGTAGCGAGATTCCCCAATACGAGTAAAGGGGAAACGTAGCGAGCTTCATAATATTGTCCTGCGTAAATTGCAGAATCCAAAACGCTATTAATGTTTATCGTTACAGAATTAGCCGAACCAGAATTAACCGTGTAATCAAAATCTTGAACCTGAAACTGATTATCCACGACTAAATGATAGGGACGATGATCTAAGATCGGGTTATCCAGATCGTAAGCATTGCGCGTCACGATGTAATCAGTAACTGGTGAACGTTTGGCAACTACTAAGGTTTGACCAGCAACAGGCATGAACAATAGTTCAATCGAGTTTGTTCTGTGGTGCTTGATGTAATCATTGCCTTGTCCCAAAACTAGGGGAACGCCCTCTAATGTGACATATAAATCGTTAACATCATCGTTGGGGATTAGGTCAAAATGATTGTCTTCATTGGGCGCATCATTGATGTAATAAGACCAAATATTCTCAACTAAGGTAAAACTAACCTCGTGGTGATACAGGGGCAAAGATAAATCTAAATTAGTTCCCGTACCAGTGGTTGCGATACGAAAATCTAAATAAAATTCATCATCGAATAACAGAAATATTTTACGAGTTGAGATATCCCAACCAGCATAAAAACCTATTATTCTATCGCCTAAACTTCGATCTTGATAGGATAGCATCGACCAAAGTTTAAAATCGCCATCTGTTTTATATTCTGTCCAGGATTCACGAAATTCATCGAAAATTAGCAACCGCTTGCAGTAATTCGTAGATTCCCCTTCAATAGGCAAGCCTAGATAAACTTTACGCCGATTTGGGTCGTAGGTAATAAAAGCTTGAGTTTCGTATAAGGGATTGCGAGTTACCCCAAATTCAGGACGAATATTAATTGATATTTCGGTCGCTCGATAGTTATCATTATCCTGATAAAACTCAATAACTTGAACCCCAGTATCGGATAAATAAAGAACCGAATTATCAGTTTTACCAATAGCGCGGTCGTTTACACAGCCTTGATTAGAAATCAAGTTAGCAAAGTTTGAAGTGTTAGTTAACCCCTGCGCGTCACCCCCAAAAACCTGAAAAACCGCGTGACGAGTGAACACAAATAAGCTATCTTGCCAAATTGCCATCCCTGTAATGTAATCATCTGATACAGCGGATAGAGGTAGGGATACGGGGTCTGTTGCTAGAGTATCGGCGTTTCTAATCTGAAATTTGCGATAGGGAAAATTGGGAATGGTGGAATCCCCTAGCTCGCTAAACAATACGAGTAAGGGGTTATTCGCAAACCCGCTAAACACTAATCGATTATCGGAAACTGTGACATAGCGCGGGAACACGCCCCTGAGATAATCAAAAGTTTCACCCGCGCCGTAAAGAGGTGCACCCGCCCCATCGCGAAAATTATCAGTGGAACCAACACTGGTAGGTAGAACGATACCTGACCCAATAAAGTCTAGGGAATTGTGAACAATCTCAACATCGCTTTCGGGGTTTAGCCCCATCTGTAGCGCGGCCTCAAAGGTAATGTAGCGAATTGGTAAACCTGCTAGGGTAATCGCAGCGCCCGTGTTATCGAGTAGGTAGTAATCACCAAAGTTACCCGAACCAGCAATTAGAGAAGGCCATAAATTAACTAAAACATCATCTACTTTAACGATTAAACGATTGGATACAATATCAGCACCGCCGTTAAAGTAAGGGCTTAAATCAAAACGTTTAGCGATAAATATTTCCGTTGGGGGGTCTGAACCCGTACCCGTAAAGCTACCAAAAGTGATGAAAAAAGGCGCGGGAACGACAGATCCGCCAGTAGCGGTTATATAAACTTCGCCGTTTCCGCTGGCCCATTCGTCAGATAAAACAGGATTTTGTCCAGTAATATAAGTGTACATCGAGCCTACGGAGCCGTCCCAATCCCAGCGGTCGCTATCGTAAACTGCATAACCAAAACTGTAAGGATTAACTGGGAAGTCTGAGGGGATATCATCGGAACTTAACCCAAGGGGAACTTGAACATTAGCATCGATGATATCTCTTTGTCTTCGGGTAGCACGGTCTGTTAAGTCAGAACCTTGAAGATACAGAGCTTCGGTTAAGTGTTGCCAGGTAATCAAAACGACGTCTACTACGTCATCGATAGCTACGGTAAACCCCGTAAAATCGACTACTTCAGTAACGGGGTTATACACAGCCGTAGCGACTAGCTGACGAACGCGATTGACGTAAACTAGCACATTAGCAAAATTAACATAGGCAAAACGCGCCGCATCCGTTAGGGTAAAGTTCCCAGCGACATTAGCTACTTGCTGTTGTTCGACCCAAGATAATTGCACGGGCTGGTTTACGCCCGTGCAAATAATAGTTCGTGG
>JAAUYI010009560.1_pt1 | contig 42172 bp, 37 predicted proteins | sample 7278041 | NCBI WGS metagenome assembly JAAUYI01 (sample SAMN14350216, study PRJNA611818) | marine sediment metagenome | isolation source: surface marine sediment (0.6m) | place: French Polynesia: Moorea | collected 2018-08
AGTAGAAGGATAAGAAAAGGTATTAGGTAGAAGATATATAAATTGTTGAGCAATATCCTTTTTTACCAATCGAAAACCGGAGGTTAGATCCTTAACTTTGAACTTGGTTACATAAGAAGCAAACCAGTTATACACTTTATTTGCTATATCACGGTGCAGGGCGGTTTCAGATTCCCGACTTCTGGCACCGACGACCATGTCGAATTGATCCTTATACTCTAAAAGTTTCGCAATATCCTCTGGCTTATGTTGTCCATCTGCGTCCATCATCAAAACCCATTCCCCTTTTGCCAGCCGCAGACCCGTTTTTATGGCTGCGCCATTGCCTATATTGTAAGGATGTGGCCAGACATTGGCTCCGGCATTCATAGCTTCCTGCAAAGTGCCATCGGTAGAGCCATCGTCGACTACCAGAATTTCAAAATCAGGGTGTAAATCTTTTATCTTTTTAATGGTTGTGCCTATTATCCCAGCTTCGTTAAAGGCAGGTAAGAGGATGGTGACTTCGTATTTATGTTTTTGCTCCACTGGCTATTCCCCGAAATATTGAAATTATTGAGAATTTCTTAACTAGCTATCAATTGATTGGTAATGCTAACTCTTCTAGTAATACACATATATTTTTTCAAATGCAAAGCTGTGGCACTTTGAAAAAGACAGAAGATAGATTTCTTCGAGCAAGCAAATTAGTAATACTGTATCAACTGGATTAGAATATCAATTTTAAATTTGAATTTCAAATAGTTAAAAATAAGCACAAACATTCTTAGTAGCTTTTAGTGATATTCATCGATTGAGGTAGGGATTGCATAGAATAAATTTGCATGAAAAATAAGGATATAGTTAAATATTTTATTAGTAATTATAAAAAATTACTGTACGAACTACGTTTAGTAGAGTGATAAGATTTATTGGAAAATTGATTAAAATAGAACGGTTTTTAGTTCATGAGAATATTAAGGCTAAGGAAAAAGACAGAAACAATATGTATTTCAGAGGGTTTAAAATAGCTATTACGGTAAATTTTGTAATCCTCCTGCTAATTGGGATGATGTTAACAAATGTTGTGATTACCTATTTCTGGCAGCAATATGCAGTAAATCATGCAATAGGTAATATCAGAACACATCTCTCTTCTTTAACTTCTAGAAGTGATATATATTGTAAAGATATTGATTACTTGCAAAGTTTTCTTGGAAGTCGTGAAACAGCGCAGCAAAAAGCAGGATATTCTTCTGTATCTCTGGCAATGCTGAGAAATGATATTGTCGTTACAGCCGATGATAGGATAGATAAGGACACTTTAGCCCTACCGCTCAGGAGGGCGGTTAAAGATCAGTCCGAAAAAATTGAGTCCATAGGTAACTATTTATCGCTTTTTGGTCTATCAGCAAGAGATTTAATTGTTGCTGTTCCTGCCCATCATTGTGAAGAATTGCAAGCCATAGGCATGGTAATACATCTGCCTTCGGTATTACAAAAGGTACACAATTATCAAACCGCAATACTTGTCTATATTCTTATTAATATCGTTATACTGGCGACACTATGGTTTTTTAGAGCCCGACGACTAGTTTTTACTCCTTTAGAGAAACTGGTCAGCATGTCTGAGTCATTTGGTATAGCTGAAAGTGACTTTATCGGACCGGTTTCAAAGAAAAACGAATTTGGACAATTAGCCGACGCGTTGAGAAACATGTTAGCACGCATCGAAACCGATAAGAAAAAACTCACCCAAACGGTAGAATCCCTTGAAGAGGCAAATAAACAAATTTTGGAAAACCAGGCAAGCCTGGTGGAAGCTGAGAAATTTGCAGCAGTAGGTAGGCTTTCGGCAGGTCTTGCCCACGAAATTGGCAACCCTTTGGGAATAATCCAGGGATATGTCGATCTACTTGGACGAAATGATGTCAGCGAAGAAGAACGGCTTCAGTACCAAGAAAGGGCTAGCAAAGAACTCAACAGGGTTACGGCCCTGATTCAGAAGCTGCTTGATTTGGCAAGAAAGAAAAAAGAAGTTAAAGAAAAGACACTTGTCCAACCAGTCATTCAAGAAGTTATGGAGATGTTGCGACAACAGAAAACAAACAAAGATGTATCATTTGTAACTGAATGTGATGAATTTGATGAAAAAGTTCGATGCAACGAAGCTGAATTACATCAGGTTCTGCTAAACTGTATACTCAATTCTGTCGATGCTATACATGAGCAGAAGAATAATGAAGGTATGATAATAGTTTCATGCAAAATAATTGCTGAGCAGGATAATAAGATAGTGAAAATCGCAATAAAGGATAATGGCAAAGGTATAGACAATTCTATTCTCTCCTCGGTTTTTGATCCCTTTTTTACAACCAAGAAGATCGGTTATGGTACTGGGCTTGGCTTATCTGTATCAAGATCGATTATTGAAAATAGTGGTGGAGAGATGCTGGTGCAAAGTGAAGTGGAACAAGGAACGGTGGTCACTCTAACACTGCCTGTATCTTAGAAAATTAATTTAGCAAAATGCCTCGAGGTAAATATTTGGAGCAAAAAAAATTACTCATAGTGGATGATGAAGAGAACATGCGCCATATGCTAGAAGCTATGCTTTCCCGTTATGAGTACACAATAACATCAGCATGTGATGGACTTGAAGCGACAAATAAGATCACCGACGAGCATTTTGATTTTGTCCTCTGCGATATTCGCATGCCGAATATGGATGGGTTAACGTTTCTCGAGCAAAACGGTTCTGTACTCAAAGAGACAACGGTAATCATGATGTCAGCCTACGGGAGTATTGACCTTGCCCTGGAGGCCATGAAGGCTGGTGCCTATGACTTCATTTCAAAACCATTCAAGACGGATGAAGTATTGCTCACTTTAAAAAAAGCAGAGGAGCGCGAACAGCTCAAACGCGAAAACCTTTTCCTTAAAGAGGAACTGCGGAAACGCGGTGACGGCTTTTCCGCAATCATCGGCAAGAGCAGGGCTGTACAATCTGTTATTGATCTTGCGGAAAAAGTGGCACCCTATGACACCACTGTTCTCATTTCTGGAGAGTCCGGAACTGGTAAGGAATTAATTGCCAGGGGTATCCATGCAAGCTCTCCAAGGAGCGAAAAACCTTTTTACGCTATTAATTGTGGCTCAATTCCAGCCACGCTTCTGGAAAGCGAATTATTCGGTTATCTGAAAGGGGCTTTTACTGGAGCAGACAAATCTAAAAAAGGAATCTTCCAAGAAGCTGATGGCAGTACACTCTTTCTTGATGAAATTGCCGAATTGCCAATGGATATGCAGGTCAAGCTTCTTCGGGTTCTTCAGGAAAATGAAATACGTCCTTTGGGTTCAGCAGATGTCATCAGCATAAATGTCCGCATAATTGCTGCAACGGCTAAAGATCTGCACCAAAATGTTAAAGATGGACTCTTCCGCGAAGATCTTTTCTATCGCCTAAATGTCGTTTCCATTCCTCTGCCGCCGCTTCGGGATAGACTAGACGACATACCGGAACTGAGTAAGCATTTCATCAGCAAATATAATGGTAACTTGAATTGCTCCATAAGAAAAATTGCCAGTGAGGCCATGAGCTTACTCTTAAAATATCAGTGGCCCGGTAATATCAGGGAACTGGAGAATGTAATCCAACGAGGTATGGTTCTTGCCGATGGGGCAGCAATTACTCTCGAGCACATTCCACCAACAATTTCCAAGAACGAAGGCTATGATTGTTCCGACCTTGTTCAATACGATGGATTCTCGATAAAAAGTGCTCAAAAGGCAATGGAAGCAAATATGATCAAAAAGGCGCTAGAGGAAACAGAAGGCAATAAATCCAAGGCTGCTGTGCTTTTAGAAATTAGCTACCCTTCTCTGCTCAGCAAAATCAAAGAATATTCGCTCTAGACGATAAGTATAATTTCTTCTTTTAAACAACTTCAAAACCTATTTTAGTGATTGCATCTTTGATCTTTTCCTGATCAACATCTCCGCTGTAGGTAGCCTGTCCTTTTTCTAGATCCACGATGACGTCTTTAACACCAGGGATTTGTTCTAGTGCTTCCTTGGTGGAGGCGACACAATGCTGACAAGTCATTCCTTTAATCTTAACCATTGCCATTGTTTTATCTCCTGAGTGTGTTTAAGTTTCCGATTGTAAAAACGTAATAATGATAGTGAACTGAATCAAGTTTTTCGGTTTTCGGAACAGCGGCTTGGGTGCCAAAGATAAATTGGTTTTGTTTAAGAAGTTTTATATGTTTTCGCTTTTACTGAGACGACACGCTCTTTCATTAATTGGTGGCATAAATGGCATCTGCTGAACAGCTGCAGGTTGATATTAAGGGTATGCATTGTGCTTCCTGCTCCGCACGAATTGAAAAGGTCGTCGGTAATATGGATGGCATTGAGCAGGTAGAAGTTAATTTGGCCACTGAATCAATAAGGCTGCAGTATGATGAAGAGGTAATTAACTACGAAGCTATTGCAGCACGAGTCAAGGATCTAGGCTTTGAATTAGTGCAAAGGGCTGAACCGGATACTTCTAAACTTGAATTGGACATATCAGGTATGCATTGTGCCTCATGTTCATCAAGGATTGAAAAAATTGTCGGCGAAATGGAGGGTGTTTCTTCTGCCCAAGTTAACCTTGCCTCGGAGATTGGTGTTTTTGAGTTTAACCGAGAGTCTTGTTCTCCTCGCGACATTAAGGAAAAAATCACTACTCTTGGTTTTTCAGCCAAAACCAAGAGTAGCGGAATAAAGGAATATGATCAGCGGGAGCAAGAAAATTTATCGAACCTGAACTTGATGAAAAGGCGGCTTATTGCCGAATTCATTTTTGTTATCCCGCTTTTTATAGTGAGTATGGGCGAGATGGTAGGCCTTAAACTGCCTGTCATAATAGCACCCCAACATAACCCGTTGTATTTTGCCATGGTGCAGCTCGGTCTCACCATACCGATCATGTGGTTTGGTCGGAGTTTCTATATAATAGGTATTCCTTCTCTATTGCGCAGATCTCCCAACATGGATAGTCTCATCGCTATTGGCACAGGTGCAGCATTCATCTATTCACTCTGGAATGTATATGAAATTTATATGGGAGTGGAGTCGATGGCCAGGGCCATGGATCTTTACTTCGAATCAGTAGGTGTTTTGATTACTTTGGTTTCCCTTGGAAAATATATGGAAAACCGATCGAAGTATCATACCTCCGATGCCATCCGGCAGATGATGGACCTTGCTCCTAAAACTGCAGTTCTTTTGGATGGAGATGAGCAGAAAACCATTGAAGCCACTGAAATAGAAGTTGGCGACAGACTTCTGGTAAAGCCTGGCTGGAGCATACCTACCGATGGTTCTGTGGTGAGTGGTGAATCATTAGTCGATGAATCATTGATGACTGGAGAATCAATGCCTGTCACAAAAAAGAAGGGCGATCGGGTATATGGCGGTACAGTGAACAGTAGTAATACAATGACCATTATAGCCGAACAAACAGGTGAGAATACCATGCTAGCCGATATTATCCGCATGGTTCGCGAAGCTCAGGGCTCGAAGGCGCCGATAGCCAGGATCGCCGATAAGGTAAGCTTTTATTTTGTGCCAGTAGTAATGGTTTTTGCTCTGGTTACTGGGTTATCATGGTACTTCCTTAGTGATGTAGGGTTTTCACAGTCACTGCGCTTTTTTATAGCGGTTCTGGTCATTGCCTGTCCTTGTGCAATGGGACTCGCGACACCAATATCAATAATGGTTGGAACGGGCAGGGGAGCGCAGGTCGGTATTCTTGTCAAAAATGGCGAAACTCTAGAAAAACTTGAAAAAACGACGGCCTTTGTATTCGATAAAACAGGAACTATAACCAGTGGCAAGCCCGAAGTTGTCTATTTTGAGCATTCGCCAGGACATAATGGTGATGAGATACTCCAGATAGCCGCTTCTGCCGAGCAATCTTCGGAACACTCCCTGGCAGAGGCAATAGTTGTGTATGCCAAAGAAAAAGGTGTTCAAATTAGCCAGCCGGAGAAGTTTACCGCATTCACCGGGAAAGGAATAGAAGCAACGGTGGCCGAAAAAACGGTACATATCGGCAACAGAGATTTTTGCCATCAATATGCATCCGATCTCGATGAATTCAATGCCAAGGTAGCCAGTTTTGCAGAAGAGGGGCAGACTGTATTATACATTGTCATTGAAGGAAGATGCAGCGGGGTTCTGGCGATTGCTGACATCATTAAGCCTGAAGTTTATAGTGTTATTGAACAACTGCAAAAGTTAGGAAAAGAAGTGGCGATGCTCACTGGTGATAATAGGAAAACGGCCAGGGCGGTTGCCGCAAAAGCAGGTATAGAGAGAGTTTATGCTGAAATTTTGCCTGACCAAAAGTCGGCAATAGCCAAAGAATTCCAGGATAAAAATCATTGTGTGGCCATGGTGGGAGATGGTATCAATGATGCCCCTGCACTTGCTCAGGCAGATATCGGCATAGCAATGGGCACCGGGATCGATATTGCTATAGAATCAGGAGATGTGGTGCTCATGCAGGGAAATTTAGACGGAGTCATCACCGCATTTCGCCTTTCTAAAGCGGTTATGAAAAATATTCGTCAAAATCTTTTTTGGGCCTTTGGTTATAACGTTTTAGGAATTCCGGTGGCAGCAGGTCTTCTTTATATCTTCGGCGGGCCAACGCTTAGTCCAATGATCGCCGGGGCGGCTATGGCGCTCAGCTCAGTGTCAGTGGTGACCAATGCCTTGCGGCTTCGTCATTTTAACTAGCGAAATGAGGACAAAGTGTTATAAGGTAATGTGAGGAGCCTGATCTGGCTCCCTTTTTTACTTGACTTTTACCCAGCTCTTTAGCTATATATTGCAACCTAAATGAATGGGTATTCATTAACTGCCGAGCAAAAATTTGCTGCGGTGTAACATATCTAAAATACAAAATAAAAGAGGAATCCTATGTCAAAATTAGTAGCACCTCATGGTGGCAAAGGTCTGGTATGCGCCCTGCTTGAAGGAGCAGCGCGTGATGCTGAACTTGAAAAAGCAAAAGGCTTGAAGCAGGTTGAGATTTCTGCCCGTACCAAGGGCGATCTCATCATGATGGGAATTGGTGGTTTTTCTCCTCTGGAAGGCTTCATGACCAAGGCTGACTGGAAGAGTGTTTGCGAGAACATGAACATGGCTGATGGTACTTTCTGGCCTGTACCCATTACCATGGATGTATCTGCTGCTGACGCTGCTGATATTGCTGAAGGTGACGAGATTGCTCTGGTACGTGACGGAGAAACCTACGCCACGATGAAAGTCACCGAAAAATTTGAAATGACCGAAGAAAACAAGAAGTGGGAATGTGAAAAAGTTTTCATGGGTGAAGGTGAAGAATCAGTAGACGGCAATTTCTGGAAGATCGCCCCGGAAGATCATCCTGGCGTAATCATGGTTATGGCCCAGAAAGAGTTCAACCTGGCCGGCCCGGTCAAGGTTCTCTCCGAAGGTGAATATCCTAAAGAGTATCCAGGTGTATATCTCAAGCCTGCCGAGACCCGTGCTATGTTTGAAGAGCGTGGTTGGTCAAAAGTAGCTGCTCTGCAGCTTCGAAACCCAATGCATCGCTCCCATGAGCATCTTGCCAAGATCGCCGTTGAGGTTTGCGACGGTGTTTTGATTCATTCTCTTATCGGTAACCTCAAGCCAGGCGACATTCCTGCTCCTGTGCGTATCAAAGCCATCGATATTCTCATCGAGCACCATTTTGTTAAAGAGAATGTCATTTCTGCCGGTTATCCGCTTGATATGCGCTATGCTGGACCACGTGAAGGCCTACTGCACGCAACCTTCCGTCAGAACTACGGGGTCAACAATATGCTGATCGGCCGTGATCATGCTGGTGTTGGCGACTTCTACGGTCTTTTCGAAGCCCAGGATATCTTCGATAGAATTCCCAAGACTGGAGATCCTGCCAAAGATCTGCTGTGTGAGCCAATGAAGATCGACTGGACCTTCTACTGCCACGAGTGCGATGGTATGTCATCTCTGCGCACATGTCCGCACAAGAAAGAATCCCGCGTTATTCTCTCCGGAACCAAGCTCCGCAAGGCGCTCTCCGAGGGTGCTGAGATCGTAGATCACTTTGGACGTGACGAAGTAATCGCTCATTTGCGTGAATACTATGAAGGTCTCACTGAAAAAGTTGAAGTAAAAATGCAAGGTGCTGCCTCTGGCGATTCCATGTAAAATTGACTTCAGTTCTACTGTTGTTAAAGAGGTGCTGCCCTTGGGGCAGTACCTCTTTTTTTTTTGCTGGATTTAGGAGTTTACTGCTTGAATTGATATGAGAGGAAGGCAACGTGAGAGATGTCAATGAATTAGTTGTTGGGTTGGATGAAAGGGCATATCCAATATGTATTGGTTCAGGATTTCTTGAAGATATTGGAGCTGATCTTGCCAGGCGCAATATTGCCAAAAGGTATTGCATCATAGCAGATGAGACGGTTGCCGGTCTCTATGGTGAGACTGTCAATAAATCATTGAGGAACAACAACATCGCAGCTGAGTGCATTACTTTTCCTGCCGGGGAAGAAAGTAAAAATCTTAAACTTTATGCTCACCTTTGCTCCATTTTAGCGCAGAAAGGATATGACCGAAAAGATGGAGTCATTGCCTTGGGAGGAGGTGTGACCGGTGACCTCGCTGGATTTGTAGCTTCTTCCTACCTCCGTGGCATTCCCTTTGTGCAAATACCCACCACGTTGCTTGCTCAGGTGGACAGCTCCGTGGGTGGCAAAACGGGTGTGGATATTCCCGAGGGAAAAAATCTGGTCGGAGCTTTTTATCAACCAAAGGCAGTGTACATCGATATTGACGTTTTGAGAACTTTGCCAAAAGACGAATTTCTGGGAGGAATGGCAGAAGTGATCAAATATGGAGTAATACGCAGTAGTGAATTCTTTGAGTTCCTTTCGCAAGAACGGGATACCATTCTGGCAATGCAACCTGATATCCTCGAGTATGTAGTTAAAACCTGCTGCCAAATCAAAGCTGATGTGGTGGCTGAAGATGAGAGAGAAGGAGATATTCGCAGAATATTAAACTTTGGCCACACCATTGGACACGCTGTCGAGGCGGTTTCCGGGTTTTCCATTATTCATGGCAAAGCTGTAGCCATAGGTATGAAAGCAGCATCAAACATTGCTTGTAAGATGGGATTTCTCCAAGTAGAAGATAGCGAGAAGATTATTCAATTGTTAAAGGAATATGAGCTACCTACAGAGATTCCTCCAAATTTTGACAGACAGCAAATTAAAAAGTTTCTTTTAAGAGATAAAAAGATTGTCGCCGGAAAAATTGCCTATGTTCTTCCCACCACTATAGGCCATGTTAGGATTACTACCGAAGTAACTGAAGACGTGGTCGATCAGGTGCTGTCCTGACCGCAATACAGAAATCTAATCTTATTGACTGCCTAATTTCCTATTTAATCCAAATTGTTATTGCTAGTTTTCAAGCAAAAAACAGATGTTCTTCCAGCTGAGAGAGAAATGTGCTAGAATACGACATTGTAATTCGTTTTTAAAATTAAGGAGACTGGTTAATTGGCAGAGATTGTAAGTTGATTGTTTGTCATAAATTATGTCTAACCCTTTGTAAATTATATGCTTGATACTCGACTCGACGAGGAGCTCTTTCTTATCGGAATAAGCACAACTTGGTCTAGTGGTGGTCATGGCAGGTTAAAGGAGAATCTTCATGAATAGGTTTGATGGCGGTATCTTTCTTGAGAATATCGAGTGGTTTGATGATACCGGAGAAGAACTTGTCCATAGACTTCCTGAGGAGGGCTCCGGAGAAATTAAATTAGGAGCACAACTGACAATTCGCGAAAGCCAGGCAGGGGTGGTCTTCTACAAAGGCAAAGCCTGTGATGGTTTCGGCCCGGGAAGACATACACTTAAAACAGGCAACCTGCCTATTCTTACCAAAATTTTATCAATTCCCTGGCGCGGTGACAGCCCTCTTAGAGCTGAAGTTTATATCGTCAATATGAAGTACTTCACTAATCTGAAATGGGGGACTAGAAATCCCATAGCCTTTCGGGATAATGAGCTTGGCAGAGTTCGCCTGCGAGCCCATGGAATCTTCAATATTCAGGTTGTACAACCGGTTCTTTTTATCAATTCCATGGTGGGCACCATGGGCAAATTGACCACAGAAGATATAGCTACCTATCTAAAGCGCATAATTGTTTCGAGGTTGAACGACTATCTTGGTGAAACCCTCGATACGATCTTTAACTTACCCGGAAAATTTGATGAACTTTCAATCGAACTCCAGAAAAAACTGGTTGGCGATTTCGCTGAATTTGGTCTTAGACTCAGCCACCTCTATATAACCTCAATAACCCCACCGGAAGAGGTGCAGAAAGCAATTGATGATCAGGGTAGGATGAGTGTGATCGACGATATAAAGAAATTCGTCAAAATGAAGGCTGCTATGGCCATGGAGAAAGCGGCAACGACTCAAGGAGAAGCAGGAGCAGGAATTGGTATGGGTATGGGACTAATGATGCCCGCCATGTTTTCGCAGGGTAGTACGGCGCCTGTCGCTGATAATACTCATACCCAAACACCCAAATCGCAATGTCCGGACTGTAACCAGTCAATACCAGCGGATGCCAGATTCTGTCCTTTTTGTGGCCACCAGCAGGTAATCATCAGCAAATGTTCTCATTGCCGGAAAAATCTCACCCCCAATGCTCTTTTTTGCTCTAAGTGCGGTCAACCTACCGATTTAAAACCTCAGGAGGTAAATTGTCCGCAGTGTAATACGGAAAATATGCCGGGTGCGATGTTTTGCAATCAATGCGGTCATAAAATTTCATAGATAACATGGATCTCAATTATTTTCAGAATTGCCCCGCCTGCGGAGCCCCTGTTGAACTTGCTGAAGCTGATCGACTTGTTTCCTGTTCTTATTGCGATGGCTTAAATTATCTGGTTAACTCTGGGCCACTTCGCTTTGTTCTACCACATGAAGCACCTGCAAAGCTGGGAGAAGAAAATCTTATTTATCTCCCATACCTTCGCTTCAAGGGCCATATCTATAGCTGCAGTGGCAAGGACCTCAACCACGATATAGTCGATACCACGCAGTTAGGCTATAACGACGCCAAGCTGCCTGCCTCATTGGGATTGCGACCACAGGCCATGAAAGTTCGCCTTTACGGCCCTGAACACCGTGGTAAATTCATCAAACTAACGGAAAAAGTAGTCGATGTTTTTGCCAAGGCAGCCCAACTTACAGATTCTGTTAACAGTAAAAAAAGTCAGCTCTACCATCGCTCATTCATAGGGGAGACCATTAGTTTTATATATCTGCCCACCTATCTAAAAAGCACAACACTTGTTGATGGAGTGCTTAACCGACCAATTTGTCGTCGAATGAGTCGGGATTTACTTGATCATACTACTGTTGCAACACAGAAATGGCTTCCTCGTTTCTTACCGGCAATTTGCCCTCATTGCGGTGCAGCACTTCAAGCAGAAAAAGACAGCCTGGTTTTATCGTGCAGTAATTGTCATACGCTATGGCAGGAAAAGAAAGGAGAGTTTGTAAAGATCGAGTTTGCTGTGATAGATGGTGGACGGACCAAGACGTATCTTCCTTTTTGGTGCCTTACTTCAGCAAATGAAGGAATACCGCTCGATAGTTTTGGTGATCTCATCAAATTGACCAATCAACCGGTTACCAGCCGTCAGGAAGACTCTGAAAAACAACTTTCATTCTGGATACCGGCTTTTAAAGTCAGGCCAAAGCACTTTCTCCGGTTAGCCAAAAATCTTACCCTTTCTCAACATAAGCTTGTTGCCGAAGAGCGGCACGTTCACAAAAAGATGTTTCCGGTTACCCTCCCCGTGCAGGAAGCAGGACAAGCCTTAAAAGCCGCTCTTTCAGCTATGGTACTGAATACAAAACACTTCATGCCCCAACTTCCCCACCTGAAAATGACGCCTGAGCGATATCAGTTGGTGTACCTACCTTTTCATTCTCTGGGGCAGGATTTGGTACAGGATCAAACTTCCGTAGCAATTTCTCGTAAGATTCTCTACTTTGGCAGAACTATGTAATATCTAATCACCTGAATTCCTTGAAAATTAGTATCTCTACCATAGGAAGATTCTTCTGGTGTCAACATGGTTTTTTGTCAAAAGAGCAATATAGTTACGTGGTGATCTTAAATTCCAGGAGAAATATATGCACGAAAAGTTCATGGCAGCAGCTCTCAAGGAAGCAGAACTGGCATTACGGGAAGGTGAATTTCCGGTTGGGTGTGTGATAGTTGAAAACACAAATGTAATAGCACAGGGAAGACGGGTTAACAGTTTTGTGGGTAACGAACTTGATCATGCGGAAATGGTAGCACTGCGAAGTTTACATACAAAATTTCCAGAAGCAGCCCAAAAAGATCTTACTGTCTACGCGACTATGGAGCCATGCCTCATGTGTTTTGCTGCTTTGCTCCTCAATAACGTCAAAACAATCGTATACGCCTACGAAGATGTAATGGGTGGAGGTACTACCTTGCCGCTCAACCTTCTGAAACCACTCTATAGTGGCATGGAAGTCGAAATCATTCCAGGAATAATGAGAGAGGAAAGTCTTAAGCTCTTTAAAAAATTCTTTGAAGAAGATCAAACCGGTTATTGGTGTGACTCCTATCTCGCTGAATTCACCCTTAAGCAGTAGATCGAATCATAGGGGAAAACACCTCCGTTACAATATCATTTATTGACATGAAACACTCAGAAGCAAGAACAGTTGGGTTTAAGGCAGGGGAACGTAACGTTTTTTTTCATATTCTCACAGCATGTAATCTGCGTTGTAAGCACTGCTATATCAATACCGCTCAACATGGTTCGGCTACCTTGTCAAAGGAGACAATAGAGCATTGGCTAAAACTATTTTATGAACCTTCTAAAAAATCTAATCTCGTCTTTCTAGGTGGGGAGCCAACATTGCATCCTGATCTGGCAGCTAGTATCAAGACAGCAAAAGAAATGGGATACTCGGTAACTGTCGACTCGAATGGTTATCTGCTTAACGATTTTCTAAATGCCACCAATCCTGATCTTCTCGATTATTTAAGCTTTAGCCTCGATGGCCCAGACCCGGAAGTAAATGACCCCATACGAGGGCAGGGGGTTTTCGAGATATGTGTTGATAATATAAAAAAAGCTGTAGCCCTAGGTTATCGAGTGAGCGTTATCTATACGGTCAGCAATTATAATATCGACCATCTCCATCGTATGATTCCTCTTCTTAATGAACTCAAAGTAAAGCGTTTCTTTATTCAGGTGATCGGCTTGCGGGGAGAATCAGCCAAACTGGAGTCAGAAGCAAATGATCAAAATGAAGAATCCCTTCAGGTAGAACGGCAGAAGTGGCTTGATACTGTGCCGGAAGTAGCCAAACAGGGGGCGGCTGCCGGATTGCACGTTACCTATCCTAAGGTTTTTCTAGAAGAACATGAGCTGTTTGAATGTGCTGGAGAAGCGGCAGAGAATTATTTTATTTTTCCAAATGGTCGAGTATATCAGTGCCCGCTATGCGAAGACTATGCGCTGCATACCTACACCATTGAAAACGACGAGTTAGTAGCTAATCCGGATGTTAACGAGAAGATGATGTTTCCCCTCAAAATTGCCGAGGGATGCGTGATGAATAAGTTATTGCAACCGGATACCATCGAGTATGACGATAGCGGTAAACCGCTCAGCAGAATTTCATGCTGTCTGTTGAAAAAAGAGATCTATTGAGTGCTTTGAACAGTTTGAGAATACAGCAAATCATTCAGCTGTGGCGACCTTTTTACCTGGAAAAAGCCGCATAAGCAAAATACCAATTTCGTAGAGCAGAAAGAGGGGGATGGCCAAGAGCACTGTAGCCATAAAATCTCCCGCAGAAAGTAGAAAGGCCAGCACGATGATGGCAATATAGAAGTAGAATCGTTTTTTACGAAAGTAAGTGGCACTTACCAAGGCTGCTTTCCCGGTCATCACCATGAGAAACGGAATCTGAAATGCCAGGCCGAAAGCAATAATGGTTCTAATGACGAATGTTAAGTATTTTCCCAGTTTAGGTAGCGGTTCAAGTTGGGGTGAAGCATAGCTCATGAAATAGGTGAGCATCCTGGGCAAGACCCCGAAAGCTGCAAAGAAGGCGCCCAGGATAAAAAGAAAACTCCCCCAAAACACAACGGTAACTGCAAGTTTTTTCTCACCCTTCTTGAGTCCGGGTGCCACGAAAGCCCAGCAATGATAGAGAATGACCGGAAAGCTGGCAGCAACGCCTATCAGCAAAGAAAGTTTAATGTAAGCAATGAAAGCCTCCGGAAGATTGGTATAGACCAATTTTTTCATCAGGGGGGTTGCCTCATAAAGTGGGGCTACGAGCATCTCAGCAATGCGTTCGGAAAAAACATAGGCGATGCAGGAGAAGATAATAATTGAGATAAAAATGCGAATTATTCTTCGGCGCAGCTCGAGATGGTGAGGCCTAAAAACCTGCAGAGAGCGTTCAAGCATTATTGAGAAGTTCCGTTGTGCTGGTCAGAAGTAGGAGCATCCTTTTGGGACTTTGTTTCATCGGGTAGCGATTGGCTTTGTTCAACCTTGGTGATGTCGTCTATGGTTGGTTTTTCTGTCGGATAATTTCCGGCACCGTCACTGTCGTTCTGGGTAGCCAGATTTTCCGGTTCATGTGTTGTAGTGTCGATGACCGATTTTAGCTCTTCAAGCTCCTGTGAAGGTTTCCAGGGTTTATTCTCCTCGTCAAGAATCGTTTCTTTAAAGTTTTTTGCAGCATCTTCAAGTTGAGGCTTGATGTCTTTGAGAGGATTGTCTTCTTCGTCAAAGCTTTCCTTGAGACCTTCGGCTGTTTTTTTTAGATCAACGAGAGTTTTCGCTATGGATCTGGCGATTTCAGGCAGCTTGTCCGGACCAACAACAATAAGGGCAAGAGCGAGTATGAGGAGAAGCTCTGGAAAACCAATACCGAACATAGAAATACCTGAATTACTTTGTATTATTAATTACGTGAAGACAACGCGGAACAGTTTTTTCAGCCACTTGATATAATTATTATTTTTTAAACTCTATTTACTATATGGCGAAATGATCATGAAAATCTCCGCTGTGGCAAGGATCACATAGTCTCTATCCCCAATGTCTCCAATTGAAAAATGGATAGCGATCACTCCAATGAAGTCTGCGAGTTAGGGTAAATCCATGAGATATCAAAGCATTCAAAACGCGTTATCTATAGATCGCCAGAATGCAAATAATAAGGTATTTGCCTATGCCTGTCAACAAAGCCTGGAAACAGTAGATACTGGTTTCAAAATATTCACTGTACAGCTATTGAAGCAGGGTTAAAAACTGGTTTTAAGAGATACTATCAGATTGATTGACTTTACTCCCCATATTCGCTATATTATTTTGTTTGTCCATTGTTAGTGTGGAGTAATAATAATTATAACCTATAAGATGATATTCCCTGATGTGGAATGCTTAATATTTCTCAGGAGAGAATATGTCCAGTGTTGTCATTGTTGGAACCCAATGGGGTGATGAAGGGAAAGGGAAAATAGTCGATCTGTTGACCCGGTATGCTGACTATGTGGTGAGGTTTCAGGGTGGCAACAATGCCGGTCATACTCTTGTAGTCGATGGCAGACAATTCATCTTTCACATCATCCCTTCGGGTATCCTCTATGAAGATAAGAAGTGTGTTATCGGCAATGGCGTTATTATCGATCCGGCCGTGCTTCTTGGAGAAATAGAAGAACTGAGTGAAAAGGGACTACCGGTCACCCCAGAGAGGATGATGATAAGTGAACGGGCTCATCTCATTATGCCGTATCATTCAAAGCTTGATAAAACCACAGAGGCTTCCCTTGCCGATGGCAAAAAGATCGGTACTACAGGCCGAGGAATCGGTCCATGTTATGTGGATAAAGTAGGAAGAAGAGGCATTAAAATTGGTGATTTGGAAGATACGGAGCTTTTTCGAGATAAGCTAGAGGCTAATCTTGAAGAGAAAAATTTTCTGTTCACGAAAAAGTTTAACGTCGAACCTCTTGACTTCATTCAAATATTTGATCAATTCCAGGAGTATGCTGAAAAACTGGTACCTTATCTCGGCAATGTCTCCGTCGAACTTGATAATGCCAGAAAAAGGGATGAAAATATTCTCTATGAAGGAGCTCAGGGAACACAACTTGATATTGACCATGGCACCTATCCCTTTGTTACATCCTCAAATACAATTGCCGGTAATGCCTGTAATGGTTCTGGTGCGGGACCTGTTCATATCGACGAGGTTATAGGAATACTGAAGGCATACACAACAAGAGTAGGTGAGGGTCCTTTTCCAACAGAACTTTTTGATGAGACAGGTGATGCGCTCCAGCAAAAAGGTGGTGAATTTGGAGCGACAACCGGCAGGAAAAGAAGGTGCGGCTGGCTTGATGGAGTTGTTGCCAAAGATGCTGTCAGACTAAACTCTATAACCGGTTTGGCGATTACCAAGCTTGACGTTCTTTCCGGGCAGTCGACTTTGAAAATAGCCCGAGAATATACTCTCGATGGCAAAAGCTATCAGGCAATGCCAGCTAATATTCGCAAGGCACAAGCCGTCCAGCCAGTCTATGAAGAGGCGCCTGGGTGGCAGGAGGAAATACAGGAAGTCAGATTGTTTGAAAATTTACCAGTTAATGCTCGTGATTATGTACGAAAAATAGAAGATATGACTGAAGTTAAAGCTTCGATTATTTCAGTAGGGCAGGATCGTGAGCAAACCCTATTATTGAAAAACCCATTTGAAAAATAAATTGACTGTTGTCTTTGCCGATACATAGTCAAGTAGCGGTATGGAATAGACATTCATTACATTACAGGTGAATTATATGGCTAGAATTACAGTTGAAGATTGTCTTGAAAAAGTAGGAGACGACAACCGCTTCAATCTCATCCACCTCGCGGTTAAGCGTATACGTCAACACCGCCAGGGAGAGCCTTTTCTGGTTAACGGCAAAAACAAGGAGATTGTCATGACCCTTAGGGAAATTGCCGCCGGAAAAGTAACATTTGACAATATAGATGAGTTGCCAGGTGAGTTGGAAGATGAAACAACCGAAGAATCAACAGCAAGTGAAAACGTAACTTCTCAGGATGCGCAACTAGAGGTAGAGTAGGAATGCCACGAGATTATTACGAATTGCTTTCCGTAAATAGAAATGCAGACAGCGCTGAAATAAAAAAAGCCTATCGCAAGCTGGCGATGAAATATCATCCGGATAGAAATCCAGGTGATAAAGAGGCGGAGACCTATTTTAAAGAGTGTACCGAGGCATACGAAGTTCTCAGTGACCCGCAGAAGCGACAGATTTATGACCGGTATGGTCATGATGGTTTGAAAAATAGTGGTTACAGTGGGCCTGGTAATTTTGAAGATGTTTTTTCAAGTTTTGGTGATATTTTCGGTGATATTTTCGGTTTTGGTGGCGGCCGCACCCAAGCCCAGAGAAATGGGCCGATCCAGGGAAATGACCTGCGTTATGACCTGCCCATCTCTTTTATGGAGGCAGTGCATGGCGTTAATAAAGAAGTGAAGATCACCAAAAAGGACACCTGCTGGACCTGTGATGGTACCGGTTGCAGGCCGGGGTATTCACGCGAAAATTGCCCAAGCTGCGGTGGACGGGGTCAGGTAATCCGCTCACAGGGTTTTTTCCAGGTGAGTTCAACTTGTCCCCAGTGTCGAGGCGAGGGACAGATCGTCACCGAACCTTGCAATGATTGCGGGGGACAAGGTCTTGTTGATAAAGCTAAAACCGTTTCTATCAAGATTCCCGCAGGGGTTGATACCGGCGCAAAAATGCGTCTTACCGGAGAAGGCGAAGGCGGTAGGAGAGGTGGACCGGCTGGAGACCTCTATGTGGTTCTTCATGTTGAAGAACACGAGTTCTTCAAGCGTGAGGGCGACACCATATTCTGCAAACTGCCGGTGCCGATGGTAAAAGCTGCCCTGGGTGGCGAAGTGGAAGTGCCCACAATCCATGGTAAACGTACACTAAGTATTCCAGAAGGCAGTCAGTCGGGAGACCTTTTTACCCTCAACAAAGAGGGAGTACCTAGCCTGCGTGGACGTGGAAAGGGGAAAATGATTGTTGAACTTCAGGTCCTTACCCCAACGAACCTGTGCAAGGAACAAAAAGAGGTTCTTGAAAACTTCGATAACCTTTGCGCCAAGCATGGTCAGCACAAGGAGCATGAGGGTTTTTTTGCTCGACTTTTCAGTGAGGTTATGGGCAAGTAATGACAGCGGATGAGAAAAAATTCAGCCATTTCGACCAACACGGCAATGCTATGATGGTCGATGTAAGTAATAAGATAGATACGCAACGAAGTGCGACAGCCTCTGGACAGGTAAGCATGAGTTGTGAGGCGTATGAAATGGTAAAAAGCGGCTCCATGGGGAAAGGAGACGTTCTAGGTGTTGCCAGGGTTGCAGGGATCATGGCTGCAAAAAAAGTAGACAGTCTGATACCAATGACTCATCCGCTAATGATTACTCAATCAAGTGTAGAGTATATTTTCCATGATGCTGAATGTGCCATTGAAATACTGGCGACTGTCGGAATCACCGGGAAAACCGGGGTTGAAATGGAGGCATTAACAGCAGTTTCAATTACAGCGTTAACCATCTATGATATGTGTAAAGCAGTTGATAAATCCATGCTAATCAGTGATATTAAATTGTTGCAAAAACGGGGCGGTAAAAGTGGCGATTATCTAAGGAGTGCTGAATGATTGCCTGAAACTTTCTCCTGGCTTCAAATAATTGTTATTTTAGGAGTATCTGTATGGATAAAAAAACAATCGAAAAGTTCAAGAAACAGCTCATTGCCAAGCGAGAAGAAATACTCAATGAAGCCGGCAGAACTCTCTCTGACATGACGGATCAAAATCAAAATGTACCTGATCCCAATGATCGAGCGACCATTGAGTCCGGTAGAAGTTTTGAATTGCGTATTCGGGATCGTGAGCGCAAGCTACTCTCTAAGATAGATGAGGCGTTGGAGAGGGTTGCCGAGGGCGAGTTTGGTATCTGCGAGGATTGCGGAGAAGAAATTGGTCTGAAAAGACTTGAGGCTCGACCAGTTACTACTCTCTGTATAGATTGTAAGACAATTCAGGAAACTAAAGAACGCTCTCAGGGAAAATAAATCATGCCTGAACTAAGGAAGGATCCTGTGCTTGGCCGTTGGATTATTATATCCAAAGAGCGCAGCAAGCGGCCAACTGACTTCCTGGTGGAAAAGGCTGAAACCACAGGAGGGTTCTGCCCACTTTGCCCTGGAAACGAGAATACCACTCCTTCTGAAGTCCTGGCCTATCGAAAAAACCAGTTTGCCAAAATAAATGAACCTGGCTGGCAGGTAAGGGTGGTTCCGAATAAATTTCCTGCTTTAGTCATTGAAGGAGACCTCGATAAGGAAGGAGAAGGACTCTATGACAAGATGAATGGTATCGGAGCTCATGAGGTCATTATTGAGAGTCCCAGACACGATATCAACTTCGCTGATCTTGATCCTGCTGAAATGGCAATGGTTTTCAGGGCCTATCGTGATCGGATCGAGGATCTGGCCATGGATGAGCGCTTCCAGTATGTCATGGTTTTCAAGAATCATGGCCGAGCCGCCGGTGCTTCTCTCGAGCACCCTCATTCCCAGCTTATAGCCCTGCCGGTCTTACCCCGTCTGCTAGTATCCGAGTTGGAAGGTTCGCTCTCTTATTACAATTACAAAGAACGTTGTATTTTCTGTGATATAGTCAGGCAGGAAATAAAGCAAGAGATTCGAGTCGTTTGTCAGAACGATAGATTTATTACCATTACCCCATTTGCACCGAAGACACCTTTCGAGATGTGGGTCCTTCCCAAAACGCATTCTTCCTCCTATCGTAGGCAGGATGAAGAACAGCTTTACGGTCTAGCTGAAATCTTCAGTGAGAGCCTCCAACGGCTCGATCGCTGCATCCCAGGTGTTCCCTATAATTTCGTTTTGCATACCCAACCATTACGATCTGAAAATCTCGAACATTTCCACTGGCATTTTGAGATAGTTCCCAAGCTTACCTCCATTGCCGGTTTTGAGTGGGGATCAGGATTCTATATTAACCCCATGCCACCAGAGGAAGCTGCAGCCTTTTTACGTGAATCTCTCTAACAAAGGAGAGTCGATATGAAAACCATCCTGCTCGTTGATGATGAAGTGAATGTACGCTTTGTCTATGAAGAAGAGTTCAAGGAAGAAGGATATCGAGTGATTTCTGCCGCAAATGGTGAAGAAGCACTAGAATTGTTTGAAAACGACTCACCCGATCTGGTCATACTCGACATTCAGATGCCAGGTATGAACGGTATCGAAGTTTTGCGTCGCATGAAAACGAAAAACTCGTCTATTCCTGTAATTCTTTGCAGTGCTTATCCTGAATTTAAGCAGGATCTTGGTGCCTGGGCTTCAGAGGAGTATATTGTAAAATCATCAGATTTGCAGAGATTAAAGGATGCTGTACATCGATATCTTGATTAGACATATGCACACATATTAATTTTCCACAGTCCCTTTAACAACGGCACAGCACACATCAGAAGGCTAACATGATAGATATTCAGAGCCAACTCGACCATAGAAGGGTAAATATCAAAAAAGTAGGTGTGAAAACGATAAATTACCCTGTTTCTTTCCTCGACAAAGAGAATAATCACCAGCACACAATCGCTTCGCTGAACATGTATGTGAATCTGCCCCATAAGTTCAAAGGTACACATATGAGTCGATTCGTGGAGATTCTCAATCAGTTTCACGGTGAAATTGATCCAAGCTGTTTTCAGAAAATACTGGAGGAAATGAAACTTCGTCTAGATGCAGAAGCATCTCATATTGAAATCAGTTTCCCCTATTTTTTACAGCAGAAAAATCGTGAGGAATCACTGAGAACATGCCGTTACGAATGCCAGATGCACGGATCACTTGAGCGTACCGATGAGTTGGAATTTCGTTTCAAAGTGCCAATTTTCAGGTTACTCAAAAAAGAAAACTATCAAGGGATATCACGTTCTCGTGGTCAATGGGGTAACTCGGTGATCTCCGTACGCTTTAGAAAATTTATCTGGATTGAAGATCTGATTTCATGGACCGAAAAAGCCATCTATGAGACCTGTCAGCAGGCAGACAATGAAAAGCGTGATTACTCCGTTGAATTACTTACTGAAAAAATATCGGAAAAACTCTCGACACAAAAAGAATTAAAGTGGTACTCTGTCGAAGTTGAAAATCTTGGAGAAGGATATTCCACATTTGCTACCCTGGAGAGTGGCGAAATCTAAAAATAACTCTGATCTTTGCTAATTGGAGAAATGTAAATTACGCTATGAGCAACTTACTCTTTGAAATTGGAACTGAGGAAATTCCAGCAGGCTACATTGAACCGGCATTGGCCCAGATAGAGAAAAATTTTAGTGACAAGATGAAAGAGATGAACATCTCCTTTGGTTCTATCCGGACCCTTGCCACTCCGAGAAGATTGACCATGATTGTTGATAATCTCGCCGAGCGCCAGGAAGACATTCATGAGGAAATTCTCGGTCCTTCAGCGCAAGCCGGTTTTGACGCAGAGGGAAAACCTACAAAGGCGGCTGAGGGATTCGCCAGATCCAAAGGCTACTCTCCTGAAGAGCTTCAGATAGTTGATACTGACAGGGGTAAGTACTTGATGCTGGTAAGAGAGGAAGGTGGGCAGTTGGTAGATGATCTTCTCCCCGAAATACTTTCCAAATTAATAGTCAGTCTCTCCTTCCCCAAATCCATGCGGTGGGGAAGCAATACTTTATCTTTTGCCCGTCCTATTCAGTGGTTACTGGCCTTAAACGGTGACAGACTGATCACAATTGAACATGAAGGCCTGGTTTCCGCCAATAAGAGCAGAGGCCATCGTTTTCTCAATAATGATACCATCGTCATCAACACCAGCGAGAGCTATGAGCAGCAGCTTACAGAGGTCAACGTAGTGGTCGACCAGGTGAAGAGAAGAAAAGATGTCGAGGTATCGGTAAAAGATGCTGTAGCTGGTTCCGTATTTGCCGGAAAAGGTGATGTATATATAGACGACGATCTCCTTGATACGGTTAATTACCTGGTTGAGAAGCCCTTTGGCGTTTGTGGCAGTTTTGACGAAAAGTTTCTCGCTCTACCAGATGAGGTACTTATCACCTCTATGAAGGTAAACCAGAAATATTTTCCCATTGTTGACAAAGAAGTTAAGCTTCTAGCTGGCTTCGTTGCAGTGAATAACACCAAAACTAAAGATGAAGCCTTAACCAGGATGGGCCATGAGCGGGTATTACGAGCTCGTCTTGAGGATGCACTCTTCTTTTTTGAGAGTGACAAGAATCGTCCGCTGGATGATCTTGTACCTAAGCTCAAGGGTTCAATTTTTCAGGCAAAGCTTGGCACCATGTTTGAAAAAAGCGAGCGGTTGATCAAACTATCCCGCATATTGGCTGAAATGCTGGCACCAGAGTTAGCAGAAGATGCATGTCGGGCTGCCCAATTATGCAAAACCGATCTACTTACCGATATGGTGGGTGAATTTCCCTCACTTCAGGGAATAATGGGTCATGCGTATGCGGCCCTGGCAGGAGAGAAAGAAGATGTCGCTCTTGCCATACGTGAACACTACATGCCCGTACGGGCAGGTTCGCAGGTGCCAACCAGCGCCTTGGGTGCCCTTATAGGGCTTGCAGATAGAATTGATACCCTGGCCGGATGCTTCGGTATCAATGAAATACCGACCGGTACAGCAGATCCCTTTGGTTTACGGCGGATCTCTTTGGCTATCATCAATATTATCGGTGCATTTCAATATCGCCTGTCGCTACGCGAGGTTGTTCATAAAGCATTGGCACTCTATGGCGATAAGGTGGATGGTGGTTCGACAACCGTCGATGGTGTTCTTGCCTTTGTAAAAGAGCGTTTTCGTAATGACTGTGTTGCCAAGGGTCTTGATCCTGAAGCTGTAGCAGCAGCAACGGCTGTAGGGTTTGACGACATTAACGACTGCAGTCAACGCATCGAAGCATTGGGCAAGATGAAAACAAATGCTGCCTTCAGTGTTCTCGCTTCATCCTATAAGCGAATAAAAAACATCACCAAGGATAATCAGACCGATAGTGTTGATGAAATGCTGCTGGTTGAAGGGTCTGAGAAAGATCTTTATCATCTCTGCGTTGAGGTCCGAGAGCAGATGCAGCCGATGCTGGCTGACAAAAAATACTATGCCGCACTGGAGTCATTTATTAAGTTAAAGGAACCGGTAGACACGTTTTTTGATGAAGTAATGGTCATGGCTGAGGATAGTGAAGTGCGTCAGAACAGACTAAATCTTCTCACCGCTTTACGTGAGCTTGTCCTGCATATCGGCGACATTTCAAAAATGCAGCAAGAGGGATAACAAAAACAAGACACAAAGAATGAGACAATAAAAAGGCCTGTCAGGAAAACCTGGCAGGCCTTTTTTAGTGCGGATTGGATGAATATTGAGCTGAATTATGATTTTACATGACAGATTTTGCAGCTTTTCAGCTTCTTTTTACTGGGATCTTCTTTGGCAATTTCTTTATGACATTCAATGCAGTTGGCGTGGGCTGCACCTTTGTAGGTGTCAAGCTTATATTTGCCTTTTGTCTTGCCGCCAAGGACATCTGGGTTGTGACAAGATTCGCAACTTTTAATTTCCATACCTTCTACGTAAGGGGTTGCTTTACCATCAGCCATGCCATGGTGGCACTCGCCACACTCATAGGCTTCAGCATGAAACTTGTGGGGAAATACAGCGGGTGGCTTTTTAGAGCTTTGGCTGCTGGTCAGTTCCATGTTTTCAGGTGCTGTGCCAGTGGTGAGGGCCTGACTTGAAAACGCAAATATCAGCCCAACGACACACAGAGCACAGACAAACAATTTGGTGCGCATAATCTACCTCTCTCGAGTCTCGGTTAATTGTAAGATACTAACAATTATAATTCCAACCTTCCTCTGACTTTCGTCTTACTTCCACCCACCGTACAATAGATTTTAAAATTATTCAAATTGATTCACAGCTACTCGCTTCTTTTGCGGACCATTAAAGGTAAAGATTTGAGGAGTTTTAGCTTGAGCCATAGCTGTGCAGGCCGGAGAGCAGGAAGTTGACTCCGTAGTAGGTGAAAATTACTGAAATGAAACCAAGAATGGCTAACCAGGCAATACGTGGACCCTGCCAGCCGCGGGTGAATCTGACATGCAGTGTGATTGCATAGATTGCCCAGGTTATAAAAGACCAGGTTTCTTTGGGATCCCAGCTCCAATAACGGCCCCAGGCGGAATTAGCCCAGACAGCTCCGGTAATTATACCTATGGTGAGCCAGATAAATCCGAAGACCATAACATTATGGGTTATCGTATCGATGACTTTCAAGGAAGGAAGTGAGTTAATCAACCCAGATGTCGAGGATGCATTCTTGTTTTTGATCAGATACATAATTCCTAATCCTGCTGCGACAGTAAAGGCTGCATAACCGATAAAGCAGGTTACCACATGAGCGATCAGCCAGTTGGACTGAAGTGCTGGAACTAGGGGCGTTATTGACTTATTGATGTCGGTTGACAAGGACGCATAGGCCATGGCTAAGAAAGCGAAGGGAACGGTAAAGACTCCTATAATTCGCAATTTAAATTTCCATTCAATGAAGAGGTAGAGGGCTACAATAGTCCAGGCAAAAAAAACGACCGATTCATACATGTTAGTTAACGGTGCCCGACCTATACCCATCTCGTAGGACTCCCACCAGCGCAAACCTATAGCAATGGTCTGGATAAGCAATGCTGTTGCGGTGAACCAGGTAGCAACTTTGCCAAGTTTATCCATTTTAAAAATATAGAATATCGTGTAGAGAACGGTGGAAAACAGGTAGGTAAATGTTGTTATACCCAGGAGTGTTGAGCTGTCCATTAGAGTGCTCCAAAGTGCGAAATCTGTTTTTAACTCGAATGAAATACCTAGAAGTATTTATTAAAGAGTTCTATAGTTCGTTTTCAAGAGCTGTAGCAAGATCTTGAAAACGAGTTGTAAAACCGGCTTGATTTTTGTTTGTACTGCCTCGTATCTCTATTTGAGTCTTTGTTCCACTATTTTTAATTATAAGCCATAACCTTTTATGGGACATAAAAAAGGCTACATATAGACCGGAAATCATCAACAAAAAACCAACATATACGATCCAGACACCTGGATCTTTGGCTACTTGCAAACCGGTAGCGTACCGCTGCTTGGCGCTGAAAAAATAAACACTGTCACCTCGTTGAAACTCGATCATCTCACCGGCGTCTATCCAGAATTCGCTTGGCTCGCCAGTGGGATCGCTAAACCAGATTTTGAGCCTGACGGCTTGGTCGCGGACGCTTTCCAGGTTGATTATTCCGAAACTTACGTTGTTTTCCAACCATTTAATTTCTTTTTGGAACTCACCGGTGAAAATAGTCGGAGAGTTGGTTGACTCGGCTATGGTAAAAATAAAATCATTGAAAGGTTGGTAGCTCGCCTGATAAAAAGTTATGCCCTCGTATTTAAGAGGGGTATTAACCTCAATTTCTTTTTGAACAATGACTTGATCATCCTCAAGTACCGTCAGCAGTGAACGATACTCCTTAGGCATATTATTGTCATAGAATTCTATTTCGAAGCGCTCGCATTTGACCGTAAACCCCAGATTGATTGTTGAAGAGCTTTGAAACGGAAAAACAGTTGAGCTGCTTTGCAATTCAGGTAGCATCATGCTTCCGCGAAAGCCGTTGAGCTGCCCATACACTGCACCTGTAAATATGATAAGAATAGAAAGATGAACAAGATAAACACCAATTCGGCTCCATGGCATTTTCTGGCCGAAGAATAGATGGATGCCATCACGGTTTCGAGATTCTATTTTCCAACCTGCCTTAGCAAGCATATTAGGAAGAGTTGTGATGACTTCTTGTTCCGATAACTGGGTATTAAAGGAGGCTGAAAGACGAAATTTTTCTAGGCGTTCCAGAGGCAGCTCCAAATTATCCTGGGTGATCTGTTTCCAGGTAATAGGGAAACGATCTATACTACAAACAATGAGGTTTATGGACAATAATCCAAGTAAGGCAAGAAACCACCAAGATGTATACATATCGGTGAAATCCAGCAACTGAAAATATGTTGCGACTTTAGATCCATACTGATTCACATAAAACTGCATCGGCTCTTTTTGCGGAATGAGAGTTCCGATGATCGAAGTAACTGCAATACAGCCCAGGGTGAATAGTGCTAGTTTGACGGAGGCGAAGAAATTCCAGAATGGGTTAGATGATTTCATGGAAGTTAAATAATGAGAATAGTTACTATGTAGTATGAGTTAATTGCTACCATGGTGAAATACCTAATGCAACAGAAAAGGCTATAAAAGATTCTTGCTGAGAATGAAAGGGAATTATTGTAATAGATAGCGAATCTTTTTAGGCTGAGAACGTGTTCGTATAAAATCATTAAGCTACTAAGTAACAGAAATATAAAATTATCTGAAAATGTGAGGAAAGGATAATGAACAGTTTTGGTAATTTGTTCAGGGTATCTATCTTTGGTGAAAGTCATGGCATACAGGTGGGAGCCGTTATCGATGGCTGTCCTGCAGGTATACCGCTTTCTGAAGATGACTTGAAAAATGATTTTGAGCGTCGCAAGGCTGGTGGCAGAGGAACCACGCCAAGAATAGAACCTGATTTACCACGCATCGTCAGCGGTGTCTTCCGAGGCAAAACAACCGGAGCCCCGCTTACGGTGGCCTTTGAAAATACCAATACCAAATCCGAAGATTACGATAATCTGGTTGATCACCCTCGCCCAGGCCATGCAGATTATACAAGCAGGAAAAAATATGGCGGTTATTCAGATCCTCGAGGAGGAGGACACTTTTCCGGGCGAATAACACTTGGTCTGGTTGCAGCAGGGGTGATCGCCAAGAAGATCCTTGCTCCGGCTCGGATTCATGCTACATTGCTCGAGGTTGGCGGTCAGCAGGACATCAGTAATGCTGTAGAGCAGGCACTGGAGATAGGTGATTCGATCGGGGGACTTATTGAGTGTTGCTGTACCGGTCTTCCCTCTGGCTTAGGAGAACCTTTTTTTAATTCGGTGGAGGCAATGATTGCCCATATGATATTTTCTGTACCGGCAACTAAAGGTATTGAGTTTGGTTCAGGTTTCAGGGCAGCTCGTATGCGGGGAAGTGAACATAACGACAACATAATATCGGCCTCAGGGCAAACGGAGAGTAATAATGCCGCGGGAATTAATGGTGGAATCACCAATGGCAACGATATAGTATTCCGCGTTCCAGTGAAACCGACGTCGTCGATCAGTCTCCCACAAAACACTTTTAATTTTTCGACTGGTGAGGTGGAAGAGTTAATTATTGAAGGGCGTCACGATGCCTGCATCGCCCTGCGTATTCCGGTTATCATCGAGAGTGCTGCTGCTATTGCTTTAGCAGACCTTATGCTGCTTGAACAACGACGCCCAAGGACATACAACCTCGAGAATAGCCGTTCTAATAATTGAAATTCTAATGAATGAATCTGAATATATAGCCATAGCCAGGGTGAGCGATTTTAAAAACTCATCTATTCGCTCCTATAATCTTTTTGGCAAAAAAATTGGCATTATCAAAAGAGAAAATGGCAGTTTTTATGCCATAGAAATAGCCTGCAAGCATCAGGGGGCCGATCTCACTGCAGGAGCAATTGTCAATAATATAGCAACATGTCACCGTCATCAATGGAAGTATAATCTGGAAACAGGTGAATGTCTCAATCATGACTCACCACCACTAAGGAGGTACGGGCTGGTAATCGAAGGTGATAGTATTAAGGTCTCCACCTGCCCTCTGGAAGAATGAAGTAGATCAAGGAACTACATGATTTACTTCTTTTTAGACATTAGGTGCTTTGCTCCTGATAGCTGACCAGACGAATTAACTGAAAAACATTTTTTGGTCTTGAAATTGTGTCGAAATAGATGTAAGCTGCAGCGTTTGTAACGCGATGGTCTAGAATAGATGCAATGATCCCAGTGAGTCCAAATATGCCCTTATGTGCGTTTGGTAACGCCACTGGCCGGTGATATAAAAGGAGATTGAGTAATGGCTAAGAAATGTCAGATATGCGGTAAAGGACCGGTAACAGGCAACAACGTCTCGCACGCCCACAATAAGACTCGAAGAAGGTGGCTGCCAAACTTGAAGAAGGTGCGAATGATGACTGATAGTGGCGGTGTTACCAAGGCACGAGTATGTACCCGCTGTATTCGTTCGGGGGCAGTAGTAAAACCTGCTTGATACTTCATTAAACGCAATTATCAGAGGCGAGGGAGCGTTGGTTCTTCTCGCCTTTTTCAATTTAGGGTGGAATTATGAGCGATAATGAAATTACTTTTCTCACCTATGATGAGGCGGCAAAGATCGTTGCCGCCATTCAAGAAGAAGAAGATGTCGAACAGCCAAATCGGCGCATTTTGACAGTCTATAATCATGAAGACAAAGAAATATGCTGGTTTGACTACGACCAGGTTATGGCAGCAGTTAAAGATGAGGGGAAGAAGGATAGTAAAGAAAACGTTCAGGATTATATCCTCAACCGCATCCCCAATTGGGCACTGGATATTTAAGCATATTCTCTACGTGAAGTTTAATTTCTACCTGAAAAATCGCAGTAAGAGATTGGAAGTAAACCTAGACTACTGTCACTTTGTAGCTTTCAACCAATCCTTCAATAGTCTTGGTGCCAGGGTAATGTTTGGCTTGGATCGCCATTGACATTGACCATCCACAACCATACCTCCCTGTATCACTGAAACCGGTCTGTCAACTGAGACAACAACCACTACTGTCTTCGGGTTTTCTGCAGTAAAACGCAGAGCTGAGTTGAATCGGGCGCCACGAGCCCGGTCTTCCGCCTCAATCGCCCGCCCGTCGAGTAGACAGGCAAAACTGTGGAGGTGTTGATCACGGCAAATATGCAGCGCCCCGTCGACACGGGAAAAGCCACTGGCCAATTCAATGAAATCAGGATTATTGAGATCAATAGGGTTGCGTAACATCTGACCAGAAATTTTAGCTGGTACCGTATTAAGATCGAGTATGAAAGTACAGCCATGTTTCATAGACTGAGCATTGTGGACAAGTGTGCTGATTATGTGAAATAAATTGTCCCTGGTTTGTGACTGCAAATCATAGTCTAGAAGGATCTCTTCAACTTCAAAGAGTTTAGCCCGTAGCGAAGAAGATTGGTATCTACCATCGGAGAAACTGCAAACAGCTTCTTCATTGATACGCAAGTATCCATATCTACCATGGTAATCAGCGGTTACTGAAAATCTGGGCAAACGGGAATATGACACACCATGAATGGATATTCCGTCTGAAATAAGCTTGTGATCAGTCCCTTCCACAGACTGAAGCAGTTTGCGTACATGTTTGTAATGATTGAGTCTGGGAAGTTCGGAGGCGTCGAATCTTGCCATAAATTGCACTTCATTTATGGCTTCCGGAGGGACGAAGACCAACTCCCCTCTAGGAAAGGCCCCTTCTTCACGAGTTTTAGAAATGGCCAGAATAGCTTCAAGGATAGGATAAACGTCCAGCTCTGTTGAGCGCCCGGTTAGACGTATGGTTTCCTTGGTGATGTGATCATGTATGGCATAGGTAGAATATTCACGTAAAAATTTCCCGGAAACACCTGTATAGAGGTCAGCCTCATTGGCAATATCATGGGAGAATCGTAAAACAGCGTGTTCAAGCCATCTTTCCGTAGGTCCAGTGGAGGATAGGTCCGGGTGATGATCGGTAAACCACATTTGATACGGGACAGTTGCCGAACAGCCGCCAAAGGAGAGTAAGCCATCAATCTGCATTTCCGGCACATTTTCGATTTCGCTGTAACAATTCGAATCTCCTTGATATTCAGGGATGTTTGCGATGCTGTCATTGCCAAAGTAGAAATTCTCGAGTTTCAACTCATGACCACGAAGCAGATTGTAAGGGTCGTAGATAGAAAGACAGGGATCGCCTTTTAACCGAAAAATGATGGCAGCACTGCTGTCTCCAGAAAAATGACTCAACCCTTCCCGAAGTCCATGAAGTGTATCGTTTATGCAGGTATTGACGAAGAATTGATCCATACACTGTTATTGGTAAGTGTTATAGGTCGATTTAAGGACCAGTGAAGCAAAATGTGTTTAAGGTCCAACGATCATGGTTGTGTTCTAAGTTCGCGAAAACCGCCATCGCTTGGGTTTCTATAGCGGAGTATCAATTGCAGGTCACTTGGGCGTATATTATTTTTAAAGGTCAATGAAAACGGATAGACCCCAGGGCTTACGTTTTTTAGGAGCCACTTGGCATACCCTTTCCTGTTATTTACCTGTTGAGCACGAGGTGATGAGGCAACCAGAGCATTGTTGCCTGCATGGTAATGCTGGACGATTACACTTGATGGTGGGGGCGTAGAGACCCTTACCACGAAAACAACCTTGTTTCGGTTAATCCGTTGGTAATCTATTTCTGCTGATTCATTGGCATTAACAGAACTCAGAAAAGCTGCGAAAATGAGTACTGCAACGAACAGGAATATTCGTTGGCAAGGTGTATTCTTGTCTCTCATAATAATACTCCAGAAGATCGACATGATTTATGGTGTGATCGAAATCTTTTGAGTGTTCTCATCCCAGCTATATGCGGAGCCTAACCACATTTTTTCTATAAACTCAATATCTATAGTAAAATCATCAATGCCACTGTAATAGTCAAAAACGGTAAGGATCTCCTGGTCGCTTATGCTATTATCTCCATCTTTATCTGCCCAGTGGTAGGGACCAAGTTGTATTGTGCTGTTGCCGCTAACAGCAATGTTTCCTGCCTCTGCCGCTGTAGAAATCGTACCATTGAAACTATATTCTTGGTATTCTGTTGATTTAATTTTAACAAGATAGGAAAATCTAGTTGTTCCGTTTATTTTCTTTAGCCATTTTACTTCCCCATTATTTGTTGATGCCCCTTGAGAAGGCAGAGTCTGTAAAACTTCACAGTTTTCCGGGAGCATCTCTTTTAATATAATGGAGACTGCTTCACTGTTTTGGTGATACACTTCAATGACTACAGGAAAAGGTGAACCTGGCAGGCTGCGCTCCGGCATGAATCTTTCAGCCCGGAGTTCTGGAGCGGCTTGCGGTTTCATGAAAATTCTACCGATCAGTAATGCAGCACCGATGAACAATATTGTTCCGAAAATAATAAAGAGTTGTAAGTTCTTATTTTTTTTTGAATAAGAATGCTTTTGTGCTGGATAATCAGCAGTATTGTTTTCGATTACCTGTTCATCATCTTCTGCTTCGATCAAGAGTATTTCCTCGATTTCGACGCCAAGCGTTTCTGCTAATTTTTGGGCATTTTCTACCTTAATTGTAGGATAACGTTTATTCTCCCAGCGGGAGATGGTGTCAGTTGTCACACCAACCGCTGTTGCCATGTATAGTTGAGTGAGCCCCTGTTTCTCCCTCAAAAGCTTTATTCTCTCACCGTCTATTTTTATCATCTGTTTTCCATTGCTCACAGAAGATTATCCCCAGTCAAACCGCACTACATTGTCAAGTGGATCGCTTTTCATAACTTTTACTTTTACAGTTTCTCCCGGAGATGGTTTGTTTCCTGCGGGTGTTGGTAAGTCAAAGTCGAACAATATATCCTTTAGTAGCATCATTACCCGTTTTGGACCTGATTCAATCACCAGAGCGTCAAGGTATTGACCTACACGGTCTTTGAGGTAGACTAGCAGCCAGTACTGATGGCGTTGTTGTTTAACGACGTTGGCTGTGGTCAGAGTACGGGTGATAATTGCCACGAAATCTTTGCACATTTCGGCAGTAAAACGCGGCTCCTCGCGACGTATCAAGGATTGGAGTTGGTGCTGCATGACGAGATCCAGCAATCTGCGAATGGGAGAAGTGACAGTGGTATATTGATTGACCCCTAAACCACTATGTTTTTTAGCAACTGTCAGCAGTTCTCCTCGAGAGAGCTGTTTTCTTTGTCTTGTATTGATGAAGAGATCGTTATCTTCACCATGAACTAAATGCTGCTTGGGAGGATCCTGAGCTCTGAAGAGTCCTGGTGCTAGTCTGTCAGAGACGTAACGGGCCGCTTCCTGATTTGCCAGAATCATCATTTCCGAGACAAGTGTACGTGAAGGAGTGTCAGTTGCACCCAGCGAAACATGCACTTTCCCATGACTGTCGATATGAATGTTAACATCAGGGAAGGGCAGGAGGAGAGCGCCAGCATCAAGCCTGTTACGGCGCAATTTTTTACTAAGGTTTATAAGCGTTGAGAGTTCGCCGTCTGATTCTATGAGCGCATCGGCTTCTTCGTAGGTTAGGCGTCTGGCCACCTTGATAATTGAAGGATAAATACGTACGCGGAGTACTTCGGCTTCCTCTGATAATAAAATCATGAAGCTCATTGCTGCCCTAATTTCTCCCTGGATAAGGCTACAAATACCCTGGGAGAGATGTCTTGGAAGCATGGGAATCTGGCTTTCAGGAAAATAAATAGAGGTCCCCCTGTACATCGCCTCCTGAAAGAGGGCATCACCAGGCTTGACGTAATTAGACACATCAGAGATATGAATTCCGACGAGATAGCCCTCTTCTTTTTTTTCGATGGTGAGAGCATCGTCGAAATCAAGTGTTGTGGCACCATCAACGGTAATAGGAGAAAGGTGGGTAAAATCCTTTCTGGCCGGATCTTGAAAAAGGGTGCTTACTGAGCTCTGGAGAACCATCTCAGCCTGTTGTATTGCCGGTCTGGAGAAATTGACCACAATATTGCTGCGCAGAAGCGGGATATTTTCATTCTCGCTCCAGACTCCGGCATCGACCAGGATGTGAAAAGCATCATGGGGTCGGTTAAGTCCTGCTTCCTTCAATATTTCCTTTGCAACTTGACTGTACTGGGCATCATTGCCAAATAGATAGTATTCTTTGATGATATGAAGGCAATTTTCAAGTTCTTCCGGGTTGATTACACTTGTGGTATTTTTTTCTTTAATACTACGTAGAATAGCCGAGCCTTTATCGATGAGCTGCTTTCTTTTTCGTAACCTGATAGCTTCTTTTTCCAGCGCTTCAACCTGCTCTGGTGAGTGAACTTTTACCCGGCCCTCTTTGTACCTGAAATATATTTTATTAATGAAAATAGAACGCAACAGGGCAGAAACCAAATCATCGTCGGCTTCCTTTCCGAAAACAAGCTCTGCCAGAAAAGCAGGATCAAAACTATCATTGTTCTCCTCGGAGATAAGCTCCCAAATCTCTTTGAGATCGATTTCCTCCATGAGAGAGTTTCTGTTTTGGTTGGTATCAAGAAGAATTCTGACCAAGCTGTCGCGATTGGTGTCAACGGCATGACTGTTGAGGGAGCAATGGATTATTCGGGATAGCGGCAGTTTTACCTCTCGTTTGTTCTGGTTAATGAGATGAACTCTTTTCTGTTGCAGTTCGGTAATAAAACCGCATATAAACTTCCCATTATCGAGATACTCGATTATTTTACCGGTGCTAATCATTAATTTTTATTCAGATATTTAAGCTCAAATCCCTAATGCGAAGGTTTTTTTTTCTGCACACGCATAAGTGGATATAAATGTTTGATGTATAGAACAGAAAGTAGCATATCCATCATAAAAGAAAAGTAATATAGTGTTTTATACACTACATTATTGTCTATTCGCTGATTGAAAAGAGGTGAAAAATGGATAACATCCATGATGCTCACGAAGCTCGCTCCGGAATGATTGCCATCGTCGGACCTCCGAATGCCGGAAAATCCACTCTATTGAATTGCCTGCTAGGGCAAAAAATATCCATTGTAACCCCCAAGCCACAAACTACCCGCAACCGGATACTAGGTGTGCTCAACGGCTCTAATTATCAGATCGTGTTTATTGACACGCCTGGACTTCATACACCCGATCAGCCCCTCAATCGCGAAATGGTTAAAATCGCCATGGACAGCTTCCGCGATGTCGATGCGGTTCTCTTTCTTCTCGATACCAAGAAAATTGTCAGTAGAAAAAAAGCTGAAACCGCTGGCCCGGAAAAATATCTGGCGAAAGTTGCTGTGCCGACATTTCTTCTCATGAATAAAATCGATCTTGTATCAAAAGAAGAACTACTTCCGCTTATAGCAGAATATGCCAAGGTCTATCCGTTTCATGGTGTCATGCCAATTTCAGCGAAAAAAAATGAGGGCATCGATGTCATAGTAGAGGAAATTGTCAAAATTCTGCCAGTTGGCCCGAAGTATTTTCCTGAGGATATACCGACGGATGCAACAGAGCGATTTCTGGTGGGTGAAATTATTCGGGAGAAGGTGTTTCTCCTTACTGGTCAGGAAATACCATACTCAACCGCTGTCGTAGTTGATAATTTTAATGAGCTCCACAATATGATTACTATCCACGCTTCTATCATTTTGGAGCGAAATTCGCAAAAAGGTATAGTCATCGGCAAGGGGGCGCACAAACTTAAAAGCATAGGTATTGCAGCCAGGAAGGATATTGAGAGAATGGTCGGTACGAAAGTAAACCTAAATCTTCTGGTGAAGGTAAAAAAGAACTGGTCGCAGAGTTCAGCGTTTCTCAAGGAATTGGGTTTTTAAGGCCATATTCCTCAACTCCTGGATCAGATAACCTGAACATTTCATTAAGAAACCTTTGCACTGACAATATTGTTAAATTAATTCATATAAATAAAAGAAAAATGAGCAACCAATTTTTAGGTGCACTTTGTACATTTTATAATCTTAATCAGCACCAAAATATTTCACCCTTCGGGCGCCCGATAGATTTGCCCTTGGGTGCTAGCCGACACAACCCGCTATCCCACGTCGCTTTTGGGTAAAGGCATATTTTATATATTGCCTTTCCCAAATCTACTCGGTTAGCAGGTCGTCTCAACTCGTGAAACATACAGGCTAAGGTGATTATCCTTCATCGGGTTGTTGGATATGATAAGTGAGTTCAGCAAGTATGGAACTGACTAGAACAGCCTTAACGATGCTGCCATGATTTTGTCCATGGCTACTACTGCAATTACGGTAAATCGACTGCAAACCTAAAGGAAAATGAGCCTCGAATATAATGAAATACGGAAATCTACTGCTGCTCTTCGGGTTCTTCCGAAAGAAGGCTGATTCCTTTGATGATATTCAAAGCCATCTGAACCTGATTGTCATTGCGCAGCCGATCGATAAATTCCATTTCTTCCGTCGACTTTGAACTAGAAGTCTGTTCAGTAGTGTGCTTTGATGTTTGCCGGTCGCTTTTAAGTGATGGATTACGAAAGTGATTCTTAAGATCTCCCTCTCGAGTTGAGCTGCCTTCTTCAGCTCCATTCTCCTCAATTGCATTGATCGGTTTATAGTCAATGGTAATATCTGGTGTAATACCCTTTACCTGTATGGACTTGCCCGACGGAGTATAGTATCTGGCTGTGGTCATCCGTAGACCTGCTCCGTTCTGAAGCGGAACGATGGTTTGAACAGAGCCTTTACCAAATGTTTGGGTGCCGACAATTAATCCACGTTTTTGATCCTGAATAGCACCTGCAACAATTTCCGAGGCACTGGCTGACCCTTCATTAACCAGTACTATCAGGGGTGTAGCGCTGTAAGAACCTGATTCCCTGGCTTCAAATACCATGTTCTGCTCTTCTCGCCGGCCCTTGGTGTAGACGATGAGTCCAGAATCAACGAATATATCAGCGACTGAGACCGCCTGGTTGAGTAATCCTCCGGGGTTGTTCCTTAAGTCAAGAATAATGGCGTTGACGGTATCTTTTTTCTGTAGATTCTTGAGTTCAGTGAGGTAATCTTTGGTTGTTCGACTCTGGAAGTTTGTAATTCTGGTATAGGCAATTCCTTTTTCAAGAAATAGTGCGCGTACAGAGCGTACTGGAATAACATCACGGACGAGAGTGAATTCTTTTAAATCATCCCAGCCTTCTCGATAAACTGAGAAGGTGACTTTAGAACCTTTGGGGCCACGAAGTTTTTTGATAGCGTCCATCGGGCTCATGTCCGTGGTCCATACACCTTCAATTTTGACAATGGTATCGTTTGCCTGTAAACCTGCCTCAAAAGCTGGGGTTCCTTCAATGGGAGAGACGACGGTAAGTTTATTATCCCTTATCGTGATTTCAATACCAATACCGGTAAAACTTCCCTGGGTTTCATTTTGTAATTCCTGAAAGCTCTGTGGCGGGAGATATGATGAATGTGGATCGAGAGAAAGCAGGAGCCCGTTAATTGCTCCCTCAATGACACTGTCAGTATCTATCTCCTCAACGTAGTTGTCTTGTAGTATACTGAGAATATTAGAAAAAAGTTCAAGTTTCTGATAGGTCTGCTGCCTCTCCTGCTGGCTTATTTCCGTAGCCTGCAAATTATTCAGAGGGATAAAGATCAGAAGAAAGAGCAGTAAGACTACTATTGGTGTTGTCTGGAAAAATTTCATTTCCGTTTCCTAAAAGTTAATTCTATTGCTTAGTCACTCAGCTAATTGATTTGCGGCGAATGTCAACGTTTTAGAATTGATCCATTGTAGAGGGTCGAGGGAAGTATCCATGTGACGAATTTCGAAGTATAGACCGTTGTCAAGAATAGTGGCTGTTGACCCCATGATGCCGATGATGGAACCTCTTTTAACAACACTGCCTTTTTGAGCAAGCATCCGTTCAATGCGGGAGGTGATGGTAAAATACTGGTAGCCATGATTAATTATAATAGTATTACCATATCCTTTCAAATATCCAGAATAAACTACTTTGCCGGGATAAATAGCCTTTATTTTTGCACCATCTTCAGCGGCAATGACAATTCCAGGGTCCTTCTTCTTGATACCGAACTGATTTTTTCTCTCTTCATTGAAAAGGCTGGTGACTTCACCCGAAACTGGTGGTATATGGCTGCCTTTATTCAACAGAAATCCCTGGTCGACAAGCTTTTCTTTCTTTCTTAAAGAAAGAAGAGAAGCTCGTAATTCAGCTTTTGCCTCTCTGATTTCTTTGATTGCTTGTTCATGCAGGGCGGCCTGGTTGGCAATCCTTTCAAGAAGCAGGGCTTTCTCCTGCCGGGCCTGACGAATATCTTCTTCTTTTTCGTTGGCTTGGGTAATAAACTCTTCGAGGAGACCCTGTTCCAACTTCAAAGCTCTTCGGGCGGCCTCAAGTTCGTCAATGGTTTGCTTGTATTGTTTCATGACTTCCTGGTCATATTCGATCAAATCCTGGAAGGAATCATGAAAGCGAAGAAGTTCCGGTAAAGTACGAGTGGAAAAGGTTATGTTAATGAGATCGATTTTACCAAGTTTGTAGTAGGCGCTTACCCGTTTTTCCATGTGCTGTTGAACTTTGAGACTCTTCTTCCGAACTGCTTTGAGTTCATCCTCCTTTGTGGCAATAAGAATTTGCTGGGAGTCCATCCGATCTTTGAGCTCCTGGAGGCGCTCAGCCATTTCGAAGAGTTGTAGGTCGAGATCTTCTAGTTCAGCAAGGATACCTTTTTCCTGGAGTTGAGTACGTTCAAAGCCTTCTTTCTGAGTTTCCAGTCCTGACTGCAGTCGTTGGATTTTGATGCGGTTTTGTTCAATTTTTTCCTTGATGATCTGTTTTTCCTGTCTACGGAGCTTTTCAACATCTTCCGAGGCCTGAATGTAGGGTAGGGATGTTAAAATGAAGACCAGTGTTACCAGGACTTTAAAAAATCTGGTACGCGGTTTGGTGGATATCTGTGCAGGCAGATTAACGTTCATGTACTTAAATGCGCAAAAATTTTTGGATCGAAGTAAAACTACCGGCAGTGGTGAGAATGATGGATATGAAAATTATGGCAATGATGACTTCGGGAGTAAAAAAGGTGAAGGAAAATAGTTCAAGCAGTCCTGGCCCAGAAAAATGCCCTTTAATCCATTGATAGAGTAGAAAAAGAGAAAATATGCCAAGAGAAGAACCGATCAAGCCCTGAAGTACGCCCTCAATAAGAAAAGGCGTGCGAATATAGTTGTTTGTTGCCCCCACCAATTTCAGAAGTTCAAGCTCTGCCTGGCGTCCAAAAATGGTGAGACGTATAGTGTATGATACCATGAAAATAGTGGTAAGAATGAGCAGCGAACCGCTGAGAAAAACCACAATAGAGAGAAGACGGGTAAAATAATAAAATCGCTCAACCCATTCTTGGCCATACTGGACTTTAAGGGTGCCTGGCAATTTCGATAGATACTGCGAAAACAGTTTGATTTGATTCAGACTGCGGAGATTTTTCAAGGGTATTACTTCAACCGAAGCTGGTAGAAAATCTTTTGGAATATCATCAAGCACGTCTCTATGGCCACCTAGTTGTTCGGCAAATCTTTTATAGGCTTCTTCTTTGGAGACAAAGACAATATCTTCAACCCTGTCGAAATTAGTGATCTTTCTGCGCAACTGTTCCTGCATCTCCGGTCCGGGGTCATCCTCGAGATAGATAATAAGACGGAGATCATCACCAAGCTGTTCGCTCGAATTGATCATATTGGTGTATACCAGAGAAAAAAAGGCAAAGATCAGCACAGAAAGACTTACTGTCAGTAAAGTCATGAGCTGTGAAGGCCAGGTTTGGCGAAGATTGCGTCCGGCTTGGCGAACGACGGAGAACCAGAATCTCATGAAACCGTTGCCTCCTTCATCGATACCATTCTGCCACGATCCAATTCCATGATACGATGTTTGGAGTTCCTGAAAATGGACTCATCATGGGTAGCTATGACAACGGTGGCTCCGGAATTATTGGCTTTAGTAAGCAGCTGCATTACCCTGCCTGTTGTTTCGGCATCGAGATTACCGGTAGGTTCATCAACAAGCAGGAGAGTAGGAGAGTTGGCAACTGCCCTGGCAAGGGTTATGCGCTGTTGTTCACCCCTGGAAAGTTCACCCGTGATGGTGTTGTATTTATCCGAAAGTTGAAGTTGTTCAAGAAGATTTTTTACTCTTTTTTGTATTTGTGATGGCTGCTTGTAAGATACTTCCATGGAAATGGCGATATTTTCAGCAACGGTTCGATCAAGAAGAAGCTTGAAGTCCTGATAGGCAACACCGATACGCTGACGCAGTTTTGCAAGCTTGTTGCCGCGCAGACGCCGCAAATCATGACCGGCAACTTCAATCAAACCGGTGTTAGGTGGCTCCATATAACTGATCATTTTTAATAGCGTGGTTTTACCTGCTCCACTTTTCCCTATCATAAAAAAGAGCTCACCGGTGTTTATGGACAGGGAAATATTATCAAGGGCAACGACGTCAGGCGGGTAGGATTTACTCACCTTTATCAGCTCGACCATCGTGCCATTTACAGAAGCGTTATTTGTCGTCATTGTTCAAGTGTCTTACAGGAAATACCCTGCTGGTATTAAAAAAAATACAAGATACTACAGCTGGTAGTGATTTGCGGTGAATTGTGTCGATATTTTGACTGGTGTTTGAATACATTGCATCTTTCTTTGGTATATTAATAAAATCAGGATTTTGTGTCAATTTCTTTGGAGTATTATTTTATTATCCATAGTAATAAAATTACTCCGGTATTATGCAATGATTGAGCCAGAGGTTGAAGATTACACTTTAAACTTGCAACTTATCCTGCAATTGTTATTTTCTGAGCTTATTTTAAGCACATTCGATTGGTGTATGTGCTCATAAGCTTATTTTCTTAATGTCTAGAGTAACGACACATGTTGAAAAAGGAGAAGGATATGGATTATCGGGCAACTTTAAATCTGCCCCAAACCAGTTTTAAGATGAAGGCCAATCTCTCTCAAAAGGAGCCAATGTATCTGAAGCGCTGGGACAAGGAAGACCTATACGGACAACTTCAAGAACATGCCAAAGATAAGCCACTCTTCATTCTGCATGACGGCCCACCATATGCCAACGGCAATATTCACCTGGGTACTGCGTTCAATAAAATACTCAAGGATATAATCCTTAAATCAAAGCGGCTGGCCGGCTTTAATGCCCCGTATATTCCAGGCTGGGATTGTCATGGTTTGCCGATTGAACATAACGTAGATCTCGAACTTGGTGAGAAGAAAAAGGATATTCCCAAGCTTTCTAAACGTAAAGCGTGCCGCAAGTATGCTGAAAAATGGATAAAAAAGCAGAAAGTTGAATTCAAGAGACTAGGTGTTTTAGGTGATTGGGATAATCCCTATCTCACTATGAATTATGCTTACGAAGCAGCTACTGCCAGAGAATTTAACCGTTTTCTCCTCAACGATTCGGTAATACGCAATAAAAAACCGGTGTACTGGTGTTCAACTTGTACGACTGCTCTAGCCGAAGCAGAGGTGGAATATCATGATCATACTTCAGCCTCCATTTATGTGAGGTTTCCTGTTCTAGATGATTTGGCTGACATTGATCCATTGCTCAAAGGCAATAAGCTCTTTGTGATTATCTGGACAACTACACCCTGGACCTTGCCAGCCAACCTGGCCATCGCGTTTCATCCTGATTTCATTTACGCAGCCGTCAAAACCGGCGATGAAACGTGGATAATGGCCAAGGATCTTGTCAACACTGTAATGGAGGAAGCCGGAATAGCAGACTATAAGGTAGTTACAACTTTTTCAGCCGCCGGATTGGAAAACCGTAGATGCCGTCATCCGTTCATCGACCGGGAATCATTACTCGTCCTTGCTGATTATGTCACTCTTGATGCAGGAACTGGCTGTGTTCATACAGCACCAGGGCACGGTGCCGACGACCATCAGACTGGACTTCGATATGGTCTGGATGTTCTTTCTCCTGTTGATGATGAAGGGGTGTTTACCAGTGAAGCAGGAAGATATCAGGGCCAGAAGATTCCCATGGTAAATGAAAAGATCATTGCAGATATGGGACAATCCGGTGTTCTTGTCCATCAGGATAAGTTGCAGCATAGCTATCCGCATTGTTGGCGGTGTAAAAAACCGGTGATCTATCGGGCCACTCCGCAGTGGTTCGTTTCTATGGAAAAGAATGACCTGCGGAATAAATCATTGCAGGCAATAAAAGAGGTTAGTTGGACACCGGCCTGGGGAGAGCAACGGATTTACGCCATGGTCGAGGGGCGGCCGGACTGGTGCCTGTCCAGACAGCGTGCCTGGGGCGTTCCCATTACCGTTATCAGTTGCAAAGAATGTGGTGAAATAATCAAAGATGAGAAGGTAGTTGCTAAAATCGATGAGCTCTTTCTCAAGGAAGGTGCAGATGCCTGGTTCAGTCACGAACTTGACACCTTCATCGAACCAGATATGACCTGTGAGAAATGTTCCGGCAGTGAGTTTATAAAAGAAGATGATATTCTCGATGTTTGGTTTGATTCAGGTACGAGCCATGCGGCAGTTGTTGAAGAGCGACCAGAATTGCGGTGGCCTGCCGATTTGTATCTGGAGGGCAGTGATCAGCATCGAGGTTGGTTTCAGAGTTCTCTTCTGGCCTCGGTTGGTACCCGTGATCGCGCTCCGTTTGAAGGAGTTTTGACCCATGGCTATGTCGTCGATGGTCAAGGAAAGAAAATGTCCAAATCAGTGGGTAACGTAGTTGCTCCACAGGAGGTAATTGACAAGTACGGTGCGGAAATTCTTAGGCTCTGGGTTGCCAGTGAGGACTATCGGGATGACATCAAAGTATCTGAAGAGATTCTCAAACAGGTGTCGGAATCCTACCGAAAAATGCGCAACACAATTCGGTATATGCTTGGTAACCTAAGTGATTTTGATACGGTAAAAAACAGGGTATTGATCGCCGACATGCCAGAGTTGGACCGCTGGGCGCTCAAGCAGTTTGTTCAGCTCAATGAACGGATCATACGTGCCTATGAGCGCTATGAATTTCATTCAATTCATCAGGATCTCAATTATTTCTGTGGCACG
>JAAUYI010027739.1_pt1 | contig 41804 bp, 36 predicted proteins | sample 7278041 | NCBI WGS metagenome assembly JAAUYI01 (sample SAMN14350216, study PRJNA611818) | marine sediment metagenome | isolation source: surface marine sediment (0.6m) | place: French Polynesia: Moorea | collected 2018-08
GGTACATTTTGTACGGTTAAACGGTTTAATAACTGCCAGCAATGGATGGGATAAATTAAGTTAGCTCGGTGAAAGAAGAATCCCCGCCCTTGTAGGGCGTGGGAGTGTCAACTAGCCCGTTAAAGTGGCAAAATCAACAAACATAGTTTTACTGAATTTTTACTTTTTATTCACTTGCCCACAAAATCCTCATTAACCATGTCACCACTTACCCAAAAACCTTCAGACCATTCAGGAATAGAATTATTACTATGTACGATTCCCCAATCTTTTCTATTACAATTGGGTACAGTATCTGTAATAGCATTGTTAATCGCCCAAAAAGCAAGCACAGAAACATTCACTGCCCTGGGAGAAGCTAGCGAAGAATTGTTTAGAGGCGAGCGTTTGCCCATTCTTAACTTTCCCGAACCAGCAAATTCCCAAGATTAAGCCAAAAATTATACATATCAAAATTAATTATGGTGATTTTGGTACGTTGTTATGAACTTTAACTGCAAAATAAAAAATCATCAACACCATATAATCTGATTTACCAGAATAGAGGAATATGAGTTCCCTTTTATACTCTTTCGATCGGGCTGTGAATATCTACCCTGCATCTGATTTATTTTTACGCCATCGCCTCCAGGTGATGGAAGAACTGTGGGAGTCGGTTCTCCGACAAGAATGCGGTCAAAAGATGGTGGATCTTTTATGGCAGCTACGAGATTTATGTTCGCCGGAAGGACAAGCCACCACGGACCAAGCTCCTTCGGTATTTAAGTTGATCGAGCAGTTAAACATTAATGAAGCCATTAGGGCAGCTCGTGCTTTTGCTCTTTATTTTCAGCTGATCAACATCATAGAACAGGACTACGAGCAACGGCAGCAGCTACATCGTTATGAACAGTATACCCAAGTAGATAGTGAAGAAACCCTACCCAATATTCTGCCATCCCAACAGCAGGGAACGGAACCAGTGAATAGTGGTTTGGGGGCGGATTTACTCACTAAAAGTTGGCAAGCTAGACCTAATGGTCAACAGAAGGGAACCTTTGGTGCCCTATTTCCCCAATTGTTCCAGTTGAATGTACCACCCCAACAAATTCAACGGCTAATTGCCCAGTTAGACGTGCAGTTAGTATTTACAGCCCACCCCACGGAAATTGTGCGTCATACCATTCGCGGGAAGCAACGAAGGGTCGTTCAACTACTCCAACAACTAGATGGAGTGGAAAAACGCACCGGGGGCACTGGAGAGCTATACAATTTGGAAGCAGAAGAAATTCAAGGCAAATTGCTGGAAGAAATTCGTCTGTGGTGGCGCACGGACGAACTGCACCAGTTTAAACCCACTGTGTTAGATGAAGTGGATTATTCCTTACACTATTTCCAAGAGGTATTGTTTGAAGGAATTCCCCACCTCTATCAACGGTTTAAACATGCCTTAAATAAAACCTTCCCTTGGTTAGAACCACCTAGGAAAAACTTCTGTAAATTTGGCTCTTGGGTAGGTGGCGATCGCGACGGCAATCCATCGGTAACACCAGCAATTACGTGGCAAACCGCTTGCTATCAGCGCCATATTGTGCTAGAGAAGTACATTGGTTCTGTGAAGCAATTGATACAACTGTTGAGTGTTTCCATGCACTGGAGCGACGTGCTACCAGATTTGTTGGAATCCTTGGAAATTGAGCAGTCCCAGTTAAGTAAAGTTTATGATGAGTGGTCATTGCGGTATCGCCAAGAACCCTATAGATTGAAACTAGCCTATATCCTCAAACGGCTAGAAAATACCCGCGATCGCAATCAAATTCTATCGAAGAATGAAGTCTTAAAGGGAGAACAACCACCAATTTACAACTCTGGGGAGGAATTTTTAGCGGAACTACGTCTGATTCAGCGCAATCTCAACGAAACAGGCTTAAGTTGTCAGCAATTAGAGAATTTGATTTCTCAAGTGGAAATTTTTAGTTTTCACCTCACTCAATTAGACATTCGCCAAGAATCATCCCGTCATTCAGATGCGATTAATGAGATTTTGGCATACTTGGGAGTTCTCCAAAAACCTTACGACGAACTATCAGAAGCCGAAAGAGTTGCTTGGTTAGTGGAGGAATTACAAACCCGTCGTCCCCTAATTCCTACCCACCTGCCATTTTCGGAAAAAGTCAATGATGTGATTGAAACTTTCCGGATGCTGAAAACCTTGCAGCAAGAGTTTGGTAATAATATTTGTCAAACCTACATTATTAGTATGTGCCGGGAAGTCAGTGATGTCCTGGAGGTATTATTACTGGCAAAAGAAGCCGGACTTTATGACCCTGGTACAGCCATCGGTACAATTCGGGTAGTACCCCTATTTGAAACCGTAGAGGACTTACAACGCTCCCGCAGGGTAATGAGAGATTTGTTTGAGCTACCCTTGTATCGAGCTTTATTAGCTGGTGGTTACGAAGGAGTTCACCAACCCCCCCACAGTATTTCTTCTACTCCCCTCACCCCCAACCTGCAAGAGGTAATGTTAGGGTATTCTGACAGTAATAAAGACTCCGGCTTTTTAAGCAGTAACTGGGAAATTCACAAAGCACAAAAATCCCTGCAAAAAATCGCCGAAGAATATGGCTTGAACTTAATGATTTTCCACGGTAGGGGTGGCTCCGTGGGACGGGGTGGTGGCCCCGCTTACGAAGCGATTTTAGCTCAACCAGGGCACAGTATTAATGGGCGGATTAAAATTACCGAACAGGGGGAAGTTTTAGCTTCTAAATATTCCCTGCGGAACTTGGCACTATACAACCTAGAAACCATTACCACCGCCGTCATCCAAGCTAGTTTACTGCGTACCGGCTTTGATGATATTGAACCGTGGAATGAGATAATGGAAGAATTAGCAGCGCGATCGAGGAGTCATTATCGAGCGTTAATATACGAACAACCAGATTTCATTGACTTTTTCCACCAAGTTACCCCCATTGAGGAAATTAGCCAATTACAAATTAGTTCTCGTCCTGCCCGTCGTCCCTCTGGGAAGAAAGGATTGAGCAGTCTGCGGGCAATTCCCTGGGTATTTAGCTGGACACAAACTAGGGTATTACTGCCTTCTTGGTACGGTATTGGTACAGCTTTACAAGAATTCTTGCAGGTGGAACCAGAAGAACACCTGAAATTGCTGCGATATTTCTACGTCAAATGGCCATTCTTCAAAATGGTGATTTCTAAAGCAGAAATGACCCTAGCCAAAGTAGATTTACAAATGGCAAGTCGCTACGTTGAAGAGTTATCTAAACCAGAGGACAAGCAACGGTTTGAGAAAGTTTTTGAGCAAATTGCCAATGAATTTTATCTCACCAGGGATTTAGTCTTACAAATCACTGGGAATCAAAAACTATTAGATGGCGATCCTGTCTTACAAAGGTCTGTACAACTGCGTAATGGTACTATTGTACCCTTAGGTTTTATTCAAGTTGCCTTACTCAAGCGCCTGCGGGAATCCCGTAGTATGGCCACATCCGGAGTCATTCACTCTCGTTACAGTAAAGGGGAGTTACTGCGGGGAGCTTTGTTGACAATTAATGGCATCGCTGCTGGGATGAGGAATACTGGTTGATGGTTGATAGTTGTTAGTTGGTGGTTGTTAGTTGATGGTTGTTGGTTGTTAGTTGTTAGTTGTTAGTTGTTGGTTGTTGGTTGTTGGTTATCACAATTCCTTCACTCCTTCACTCCTACTCTGCGAGAAGCCGCTACCGCGTCTACACTCCTTCCCTCCATCACTCCCTCACTCCTTCCCTCCCCATAAAGATGGGTTCATGATGAAAAATCGAGTTCTCATTTGTACTTCCTTGGCGCTACTTGCTGGATTGTCTGGCGGCTATTTTGGTGGACAAATTGCTTCCAGGCTCCATCCCCAGCGTTGTCAACAGCAAGGTTTTGGTATCAAACAAATTTGTCAAATTTTGGTAATACCAGGAGCAATGTGGCAAGGAAGTACCACAGGGCTATGGACTGGGACTATTTTAGGTGCATTTGCAGGTGGTTTAATTACTCGCAAAAAGCGCTAGCTATCTTAATGGAGCGCAACCAGAAACAGGAATCAAACCGCTATTTCTCAGAGCTACTATAAGCCCCCCATTCTATCCGTGGGGAATGGGTTAGTGTTAGCGCAGTACAAGAGTGCAGGAGGCTAACTGATAACTGATAACTGTTAGCGCAGCTCCTCCGTTAGCGCAGCTCTCCCGGAGGGAGCAGGAGGCTAACTGATAACTGAAATGACTACTCATTGGAAGCTATGGAATTTTGTAAATGATTCCAACTTATCCAACAGCTGGTAGCAGTATCAAAACAGTGCCAATTACCACCATCACGCTCTTGATAGCAAAATAAAGAGCGATCGCTAGTATTAAAATTTGTGGTCAAATAATATACGATGCCCTGAAAAGGATAAATTTTTCGACTGAGACGTTTTGCCACTGCTTGATTGGGACATTCCACCATAAATACTGGTTCTCCATCTAGATGAGTGAGGGAAAACACACACATCCGTAAGATTGCTCTGAGCCAGCTTTCGGTATTATCAAAATAATTATCAATAATCTTATTAGTCAGTGATTTTTGCAATAAACGATTATCTTGATCGAACGTATGGGAATCGCGCATAGCACTACCTACTTGCTACCGAACTAGTCCGAGATTAAACCAAAAGCAGTAAAAATGACAAGTGTATACGCAAAAATACGGCAATTTGTATTTTGCTCGATATGCCACCACTTGTGATTTATAAAACTTATTACTTATTATTTATTACTTATTACTTACTTTTCCTGGCTCTCCCCCAGATTTTTTGGTTTACCCCAGGCTGGTAAAATTCAGGATGAAGTAGCATATAGAATTGCCAAAACTGCCATGAGTGCTGACACCAATCCAGTAAATTCCCCAACCAAAGGTGCTGATGCCATTGACGCAGCGATCGCATCAGGTATCGATTTCGACGGTTCCCCCATCCCCCCTGCCAAACTAGAACTGTATAGCCAGGTAATGGGATTAGAAGCCAATAGACAGCGCAGCGGGGTTTCCAATACCATGCGATCGCGCATTGTCAGAATTGGTGCTAAACACATTCCCCAAGCAGAACTGAACCAGAAACTTGTAGATGCTGGTTTCGCACCCCTCAAAGATAAGGAAATTGCTTTTTTTTACAATAAATGACAATGGATTTGCTCAAATCAAGCCAATCTCCCCAACTTAATAAATGCGATCGGCAAACACTTTTAAATTACTTTGAAAATTCATGGGAACTGGAAGAAATTCTCATGAAAAGTCTGGTGGGGGAAGAGACATTCTATATAAACCCAGACCCTTTAAGAAACCGTCTGATTTTCTACTTAGGTCACTCGGCTGTCTTCTACATCAATAAATTGATTCGGGTTGGGTTATTGAATCAGCGCATTAACCCTGACTACGAAATCCTGTTCGAGATTGGGGTAGATCCTACAACCCCTGAGGAACTTGATGCAGCCATGCAAGATGTCCACTGGCCCGAAGTGGAAGATGTTTGGCAATATAGAGACAAAGCCAAAGCAGAAATTGCAGCAGTTATTCAAAAGACACCACTGAATCTCCCCATCGAGCAAAACCATCCCCTCTGGGCACTAATCATGGGCATGGAACACAACCGGATTCATTTTGAAACCTCTTCCATGCTAATCCGACAACTTCCTGTAGAGAAGCTGGAGCGTCCAGAATGTTGGCAATATGCAACTTCTGATGGCAAGGTTCCCGACAATGACATGATTGGGGTTGCAGGTGGGGTGGCTGAACTTGGCAAACCGGAAAATGCTCCTACCTATGGCTGGGATAGCGAATACGGTAATCGCAAAGTGGAAGTGAAACCATTTTTAGCCAGTAAGTATCTGATTACCAATGGGGAATTCCTCAAGTTTGTGGATGATAATGGCTACGAAAATCGCGACTTGTGGGATGAAGAATCCTGGGATTGGAAGACACAATACAACATCAAACACCCCAAATTCTGGATACCCAGCAATGGTAGTTATAAATATCGAGCCATGTTTGATGAGATTGACTTGCCCCTTGATTGGCCAGTAGAAGTGAATCATTATGAAGCGATGGCTTACTGTAGGTGGAAGGGTAAGGGAATTCGCTTAATGAGTGAAGCAGAGTGGAATGTTGCTGCTGCTAACTGCGAGGAAGATAAAGATTTCAATCTCAATGTCAAGTTTGGTTCTCCTAGTCCAGTGGGAATGTTACAAAATGCTGAAAATACCTCTGGACTCTATGATTTACGGGGTAATGTTTGGGAGTGGCTGAGTGATGATTTCACCCCCCTACCGGGATTCAAACCTCATCCACTTTATGAAGATTATTCTGCTCTTTTCTTTGATACTGACCATAAGATAATGCTCGGTGGGGCTTGGGCAAGTACGGGAGCTTACGCTTCTCCCTCATGCCGGAATTGGTTCCGTCGCAACTTTTACCAACATGCAGGTTTTCGGATTGCTCAAGATTTATGAAAATGAGCAATTAAGGCTCTTCTAGAGCAGTTGTGATAATTTAGCATAAAATAAATCCTAAAATCCTTGTTAAGCAAGGATTTAAGGATTATATAAAATAAATTTTCATCAAAAAAATATTGTTATTTAAAGCATGTAAAATGGACAACAACTATCCATTTTGTTGGTGTCGATCCAAATGAGAAAGAATGCATAAAACTAACAGAATGCTGTAGTGAAGTTAGTGTATATCAACCAAATAAATTTAGTTTTAAAATTTATCCAGTTGGGTTCGAGACATTTGCAGCTCCCCAAAGTTTTGACATTATCTTATTAATTCATTTCCTCTACTACTTGCCATAAATTGAAGCGTCAATTCACCAAAGTTATCAGCTTCTTACAGCGATTTTCAGGTAAATAGACCACACCGTAGGGGTTTAGCAATGCTAAACCCCTACATGAAGATGTGGCTCAAATAGATGAAAACTGCTGTAACAAAGAAGGGAGGATGATTGTAGTAATAAGCTCAAAAATAGATTTAATAAATCAACCTTATTACTATATCAGTCAGCAACTGTACGGAAAACCTAGATTTTTTAGTGAGGATATAGAGAAAATCCTCATTGAAAACAATATTTCATTTCGTTAAGAAAAGATTGAATTTTCAGTGAACATGACAGAATGCTTTCAAAAGAAGTCTGAATTAGGTAAATAGTTGCTAAATTTTATAATTGGTGCCAACACTACCTATTTTTCATCGTGACAATTGCAACTACTTCTAGACTACTTTGACAAGAATTCGCAAAAGATGGAGGGGGGGAGAATTAAACAATTCGTAATTCGTAATTCTTAATTCTTAATTACGTTTTGTAATGGGGATTTAAACCCCAACACAAAACAAACAACCCGTAGGGGATGGGGTTTTAAACCCCTAGGAATATAGATCATATTTCCTCATTTCGGAAGTTTGTTTTATATTAAGAAGATAAGTTAACAGCAAAGCTTCGGGTAATAGTTTCTAAATCATTCAAAATCTCAAAGATTAACAGGAGATTGTGATGACAACATTCCATAAAGCGCCAACAATTGGACTGGTAGAAGTTCCTACTCTTGGACTATACGATCCGAATGGCAAGAATTGGACTCCGATGTTTAAACGCAACCCTCTACTGAGCAAACAAGTATTGCTGGCTCACCTGCAAGCAGGGGGATTCGATGCTCAAATGGTGAATCTCAAAGATGGGGATTATGAAGAAGAATTTGGTCGGGTTGCTTGGAAGGGAGCGACCCTAAGAAAGGTCTATTCAGGTAAAAAGATTTGGGATGTGGATCCACAGGCTTATGATGCTTGGGGTGTTACCGCTAACTTTATGCAAGAACGCCAAATTGCCTGTATGGTAATTAGACATCTGGCAAAGGGAGGAAGACCAATTGTTGTGGGGGGTTCTGATGCGATGGCTGAACCCAAGCCCTATTTTGAAGCAGGTGCCACAGTCATTGTGCTAGACAAATCTGGCTCTGCTAATTGGGCAATCTTTGACCATGTTCTTGGTCAGCCTGCCCGTGAGGAACTCAATGGAGTTTTATTTCCAGATGGGACTAAATATCCCAGGCGCAATCCAGCCTTAAATCCCCAAGATTGGCATTTGCCTGACGTAGAAGTCGCTAGGCAATGTTTGGGTACAGAGTATTCCGGAGAGCGTTTTCTAGAAGATTTACTGCCCATTGGCTCCATATTTTCAGATATTGGTTGCGATCGCACCTGTGATTTTTGTCAGACACCAACCTACGGCACGGGTTATCGCCGGATGACACCCCAGAGGGCACTGGAGTGGCTGGCAATCCAGAAAGAAGCTGGAGCAAAGTCAACAGTCATGGTTGCCGATCAATTCCTTGGGCGTATCCTTTTTCCCGGTGGAAGAGAAGAAATTCTGGAAATTACCCGGGGAGCAAGGGAAATGGGGATGCCCTTATTATGGCCCAATGGTTTGGAGTTGAGAAAAGCAACCCTTGGTCGTGGACGTAGCTACGAGAATACCGATCTGACCCCCGATGAAGAGCTTGTTGAAGCCCTTTGGGGTTGGGATGGTAAGGTGGGTGGCTTTTTGGGTTATGTTCCTGCGGAACGTCCCGTAGTCGGGAAACAGCCTTATGCGAAAATTCTGCCCTGGCAACAACATTGTAATATGCTACGCTCCATTGTCAGAGCGGGCTTACCTGTGTTGGTCTATGGCGTAATTGTGGGATTAGCGCAAGACTCCCATGAAGAATTGTTATATCTTGAGGAATCCATCTTGGAACTGCGCCAAGATTTAAAATCGATTAATCCCGATCTAGAATTTCAAGTCGCTTCCTATTCTATTTCTCCCATACCAGGAACACCCCAATGGGAATATTTAACCAAATCTGATCTTTTACGCATTGAAGATCCTTCTGTTGTCGGAGAATTTTGGACAGCTAGTTGCGATACTCATCACCTCAGCTACGAAGAAGTTTCTGATTGGCAAGTTCGTCTGGCTGAAATTGGCAAAGATGACTGCAAATTACTCAACTATCACGGAGGACTGACAATGGTATCTAAAAGCGATCGGCAAAAAGCTGTAGTGCAATCTTAGTAGTGCGTTGCATTAATTTTGACAAGTCACGGGGCTTATATCCCTGACTTCTATCCAAGGAATTACTACAATGTGCGGATATTGATTTAGAAGTCGGGGATCTGTTACCTAGCCATCAGAACTAATGAGACAGACCAGTAACCTGATATACCCAAACCCGATAATAACCATCAGGTTTAGCTGTGGATAGAGGTGAGAATTTATCACTAATTTCTACTAATTTCCATTTGCCAGACTCTTCTAATCCAGTCAACTTTAGTTTGAAGTCGCTGTTCTCATAAAAGTCAAGACGCAAGGTAAAAATAATGTATCCTCCAGGCTTGGTAATCCGGATCAGCTCGTCAAAAGAACTGCTTGGTGCATGTCCATAGGTGAAAACACCAACACTGACAATGGCATCAAAAGAGTCAGTGGTCAAGCCAAGAGGTTCACCCATAACTTTTTGGTAGAGTGCAGTATAGACATTCTTTTGACGTGCTTGTTCTAACATTTCGGCGGAAATATCCATCCCCTCTAAATTAGAGTAACCATTCTGGTATAGAATTTCTCCTACCAAACCTGTACCAGCACCAGCGTCCAAAATCTTGGCATCTTTGGACACAAACTGGGATAATATTGCTACTACTTTTTGAGGAGCTATATAACTACAATCATTTACTAGTTCTTGGTCATAATTTTTTGCCCATTGCTTATAATATTCAGTCAATTCTTGACAATTTTTAGAATTGTATATCTCTTTTTGTCTATCTTCTAAGCTCATCTTTAACAACTATAAATTCTTGTATAAGTTATATCATTTACGGTTAAACACTGATAATTAAATGTAGGTTGGGTAGAACGAAGTGAAACCCAACAAAAGATTTAATTGTGTTGGGTTACTCTACTCTTCTCGTAAGCTTCGCTTACGAGAAGCCTCTGCGCGTCTACGTCCCTCAACCCAACCTACAATTCGCGATTTTATTATAAGTAATCATCCGTACTTTATATTGTTGCAAAATACTCAATTTCTCCTTTATAGGAAACCACATTTTGCACTTAAAGCTTTAGAATATGGAAACAACTGTAGTCCTGAAGCAAATCTAGCGAATTACTGAACATGAAAATAGAAACCATAAAAGTAGATCAATTAACTATTCACGAACATCATCTAGATATGATCCATAGTGCTGATCAGTTTAAATTTGCAACTAAGGTTTTTTACCATGATGTATCCTTCAGTTTACTTGCTAGCAAATATTCTTCAGAATTAATTGATAAAATTGCTGCTTATATTGCCTTATTCGAGGGTATGAAGCTATGTTCATTATTTCCCAAATATTATGATATTTCACTCATAGCAGAAAGCTTATCCAAGCCGGTTTTAGAACTATTTGCCAAGATATATAAAGGAGTATTTGCCCAACATTTATACGAAAATAATGTAACCGACTACCCAGGTGCTGAACTTATCTATCCAGGAGTTAATTTAGGTAACAGCAAACCTGCCTCTATCTCTGGGGATAACTCTACCATACTTGCAGGTTGTGGTGGTGGTAAAGATAGTATTGTAGCCCTGAAAATACTACAAGAAGCAGATATTCCTTTTGCTTCCATGCAATACTCCCATACTGTTTATGGCAAAGCCGATATCCAACACAATTTAATTTCTGGAGTTCTAGAATACGTTAACCCCATTAACAAGCATAAAATTTCTATCTACGATGATTTTATGGATTATCCCTTTCTTCATCTATATTTTCCAGATAATTCAGGAATTACCGTTCCCGAAACTCCCGTTTCCATCTTTGAATCTTTACCTATAATCCTGAATGAGGGATACAAATACTTAAGTTTAGCCCATGAAAAAAGTGCCAATACTGGTAATTTATTCTGGGAAAAACTAGGCAAGGAAGTAAATCACCAATGGGGAAAAGGCTACGAAGCAGAACAAGAATTGAATCAATTCATTCAAGAAAATCTCTTATCTAATTTCACTTATTTCAGTATTTTGCAGCCTATATATGACTTCCGCATCTTCAAAAATCTGACCAAATATCCAGAGGTACTGCCTAAAATTCACTCCTGTAATATCCAAAAACCTTGGTGCAAAAAATGTCCCAAATGTGCATATGTGTGGTTAGGTTTAATGGCTGTATTCGAGCCAGCCTCTGTAGATGCAGTCTTTGGCTCCAATCTGTTTGATGATGATGACTTACTACCCATTTTCACGGAAATGGTAGGACTATCCGAACATACACCATTTGAATGTATTGGTGAAATAGATGAAAGTCGATTAGCAATGAAAAAGTGCTTAGAAAAAGGTTTATCTGGTAAAGCACTAGATATGTTTAAAAATAAAGTTTTAGTAGATAGTTCAATTGATTGGCAACAAATTGAACAAAAATATAACCAAGTATATGAGACAGAACATGCTATTCCTGATTGGATATTTAGTAAGATTGGGGGACAACTGTAAATTTTAAAGTCAAGGATGAGCCATGAGACCGAGACCAACTCCTATCCCTCCAAATCCAGGTCAAGAGTCCGTTTGGGATTACCCCCGTCCCGCCCGATGGGAAGACATTAACAAACATATTAAGGTAATTTTCAATGGCATCGTTATCGCAGAAACCCAGAGAGCCAAGCGAGTTTTGGAAACCAGTCACCCTCCGACTTATTACATTCCAGCAGAAGACATCAAGCTAGAATATCTGACGGAGACATCCCGTAAAAGCTTTTGTGAGTGGAAGGGTGAGTATTTATATTACAACCTCCGGATGGGTGACAAACAAGCAACCCATGCAGCTTGGCGCTACTCCAATCCCACTCCTGATTTTGTCTCCCTGAAAGACTACTATGCCTTCTATGCTCGCCTTATGGATGCGTGCTATGTAGATGACGAACTAGTCACTCCCCAGCCTGGTGAATTCTATGCTGGCTGGATTACTAAAGATATTGTTGGACCTTTTAAGGGAGAACCAGGAACAATGGGTTGGTAGATGCTGATGTTTTATATCAAGCCCGAATGATTACTTACAATAAAATCGCGATTTGCTAACAAATTGTATCAGCTCCGATAACAGGAGGCAGAGCCTCCTTTCCCCTCGTTACCAGGCTGAGCCTGGTAACTAGAATAGGAGATAAACATAATTCGATCGCGCCTCTAACACCTCTAGGGCGCAAGCCGCAGCGCCCCTACTTCTCACTCCTAACTCCTCACTATTTTTAAGCTAGGGTGGATACTGAATAAATGATGACCGTTAACTGAATATCATGCCAGAATCCACCATACAACCAGTCAGTCAGAATACTAAGCTCGGATGGACATTGGAGCAACGAGATCCTCAATTTATCGAATTCCTAATGCCCATTTGGGAGTGGTTGTATAACAACTATTTTCACGTGCAAACCAGTGGATGGCATCATATTCCCAAAGGTGAAAAAGTGCTGATGGTTGGTTCCCATAATGGGGGATTAGCTGCTCCTGATGTACACATGATGATGTATGACTGGTTTCGCAGATTTGGTACGGAACATCCTGTATATGGACTGATGCATCCGATTATCTGGGAAGTATTTCCAGCCGTAGCCCAAATGGTAGCCAAAACAGGAGCTGTTGTCGCCCACCCTAGAATGGCTTACACCGCCCTACGTTCTGGAGCTAGTGTACTGGTATATCCTGGAGGGGCGCAAGATGTGTTTAGGCCCCACCATATACGTAATCAAATTCATTTTGCTGGGCGTAAAGGGTTTATTAAATTGGCACTGAGAGAAAAAGTTCCCATTGTTCCCATGATTTCCTGTGGCGCTCATGATACCTTGTATGTCATAGCTGATGGTTACAAATTAGTCAGTCAACTACATGAATGGGGAATGCCTTGGCTATTTGGTTTAGATCCCATAGTCTTCCCAATTTATCTCGGATTACCTTGGGGATTAGCCTTGGGTCCCTTACCTAATATACCTTTACCAATACCCATGCATACTAGGGTTTGTCCGCCCATTATCTTTGAACGCTATGGTAGAGAAGCAGCTTGCGATCGCAACTATGTAGATCAATGTTACGATGTAGTGCGATCGCAAATGCAGCATGAGTTGGATGCTTTGGCAAGGGTAGCTAAAACACGCATACATTGCCCTTTTGGGAAATAATCCAAAATTCAAAATACTATAACCTTATGGCCCCGCCCAACAATTAAGCGAACACATACTACGGATTTATGAACTCAGGGGAAGGCGTTACTTTGAAACCACAGAAACTTGGTTGGAACAAGTTGGTTTAGGTTTAACTGCTCTGTAAAGTATGGACAAGCCAGACATTACTTCCTACGTCAATCGGAGCATGGGAGCGGTTATCCGTCAGTAGGCTTACACGGTTGAGCCATCCGCGTTTTCAGATATTAAATTATTTGCGTATCTCTTGATCGGTGCTTGGTTTTTGCATATTAATCAAGAGATTAATCGTTAATCTTTGGGATTGATTTTAGCAAAAATCATGCATAAAATACATGAAAAAACGTTGACAACTGTCTACAATTGTTAAGTCTTGTCTACAAAAACAGTAGCTAGGTCAAAGCTCTCTGGGAAGGAGAATTTGAAGCTCGACAGGATACTTGGCTGCGTTGGTGCTACCAGGATGGCAGTATTTTGCCTACTGGTGATGAACGCGCTGAACAAGCAGAACAACGTGCCCAACAAGCCGAACAACTAGCCCAACAACTAGCAGAACAACTGCGAGCTATGGGTATTGATCCGGAAATATGAAAATGCTTTGTGACTAACTCTTCAAGGGCGCACGCAATGCGCCCCTACAGACTCCGCGCTATCAACCATCAACTATCAACCATTTTCTAGCTAGAAGGAAAGAGGATTTAAGGGACTTCCAAGAAATAAATTATCCCACATTGTAGGGGCGGGTAACCCCACCCCTACGAATCATACGATTGGTAAAATGACTTGGGGATATTTTTTAATCTGGAAGTCCCTCATTGCTTATTACTTATTACTTATTACTTATTACTTGTTTGACCGATCCCAACGCCAGAAAAATACCATCAGTGCAATTAATCCTACTTGAATGGCTAAATTAGGCAAAGCATTACCAACATCTCGTCCTGCCAACGCCTGCAAACCAAAAATGAATGCACCAATGCCACCGGAAGCACCAAAGGCCAGATATATAAACTTTCGCAAACCCCGATAAGGTGATACTGCTTCTGCTTTGAGGCGATTATATTGTGCCGATGTGAATTTTCCGGAGGTGCGATTTGGAGAATTTGGCTGTACCATGATGCTAGTAATGTTATAATTATCAACTGTTTGTGCCGATGTGGCTCAGTGGTAGAGCACTCGATTCGTAATCGAGCGGTCGCGGGTTCAAATCCCGCCATCGGCTTATGTAAAAATGAGCTTGGTTAGGTTTAACTGTACAACAGTTGTACGGTGACACATTATTTTTCATCGGTGATAGATTGTTGTCATCAAGAAAAATTAGGGATCGTCTTCTTGTTGTGGAGCGTTGGATAATTGATGTATGAAGTTAGCAGAGTTACCAAAAGAAGTGATTGATGACCTTTCTCAAGAAGATAAGTGGAGATTAGATATTGACCCTGGATTTGATGCCAAGCATGAATTTTGGATGAATTGGCGACATTTTATTGCTTTACCAGAAGAACCGCCTTCATATTATCAGAAGACAGAAGATGATTTAGCAGAGTTGATCAATTTTCAGGGTTTTGATGTTCTTTTACCAGTTAGCCGTTCCCATCATCCTGATATTGAATTAATTCGTCTAATTCCCAGTGCAGATGAAAATACGATAACGCTATATTTACACGATTCTTTTTACAAAGATTGGTTTACAGATGAATGGGGTGCAAGATATGGTTTTTTGGCTGTAGCTGACTGTTATCAAAAATTTAACTGCAATTTTTATTTAGCTAGTTATTATCATTTTTGTTATTTGATTAATCAAGATTATGAAATCGCCAGACAAATAATGCAACGGAAATTAGTGAATCAATAAAAGAAGTTATTCCTCGCTCCCATGCTCTGGGTGGGAGGATAAATTACGAGGCTCCGCCTCAATTTATCATCAAAGGAGGCGGAGCCTCCAAATATGCATTTCCAGCCAGAGGCTGGAAACGATATTTTCAAAGGTTTTTAGCTTAAGTACTCTCTACAGGTTAGTAACTAACCTGGTTTTTCTGAGAATAAGCATTAACAAAGTCTCTTTTTTGGCAAATATTTCTGCTTTGGCTTCCATACCTGATTGTAGGGGGTAACGCTTACTTTTTTTCTGTAAATAGGGTTTTTCTGGCTCAATAGTTACTTCATAATAAGAGCCTGTGACTGGATTATTCTCCTCTTTTGATGGCACTATTGCATCCGGTGTAATTGCTCTGACGGCTCCTTTGAGAATTCCGTAGTCTGTGTAAGGGTAAGCAGATATACGCATTTGTACTTTGCCAACCTGACAATTTTTTACCGACTCTGCTTGACAGATATTAACTTTACGAATGTCAGCCACGGGGATTTTTGCTTTGACAACTAAATCTGCGTCTTGGGGAGCAATTTGAGCGATCGCATTTCCAGGATTAACTACTTGTCCGGGATTTCTCAATTTCAGTTTGAGGATAGTCCCTCCTTGTGGTGCGCGAATAACAGTTTTTTGCAAGTCTTGCTCTACTTGTTTGAGTTCCTGGTGGTAGCGGCTGAGTTGATTGTTCATTGCTATCAGTCGCTGCTGTAGGCTTTCCCGCTCTTTTCTTAAACTTGCTAGGGTTGATTCCCCTTGAGCTTGTTTTTGGATAATATTTTGTTGCGCGATCGCTAAATTAGCGGTGTTAGGATTAATACCCACTTGGGCACGTTGTAATTTAGCTTGGGCAGCTTTGAAGGCTTTTTCTTTCTCTTTTAATTGTAGGGAAGAAACAGCCCCTGTTTTGCTTAACTGTTGATATCGCTTCACCTCTTCTTTGGCTAATTCCAAAGCTGCTGAGGCTGATTGAATTTCAGCTTGGGTGACAATCTGTTTGTCTTGGTATTCCCGTTGAGTCCGACTTAACTGCGCTCGTGCAGATGCGATCGCTCCCTTGATTCCAGCAGTTTCAGCAGCTATTTGAGTATTTAACTCCTTGAGTTGAGAATTCAACTGAGTAAGTTGTAATTTGTGCTGTTGAATGTTGAGATTAATTTGATTTTTTTTACCGTAAAGTTGAGAGTTTTCAATCTGAGCAAGTTTTGTTCCCTGAGTAACTTTTTGATTTTCCTGGACGAAAATATGACTAATTACTCCTGAAGTTCCAGCTTCAACAATTTTAACTTCTCCAACAGGTCGAATAATCGCTGCTGTTTTGACAGCTATGGGATATTTAATAGTAGCAGCAAGTAAAACTGTAATCCCCCCAGTGCCCAGCAAAATTAATCCCCCTAATCTCGCCCAATTACCGACCTTGGGTAATAATTCCTCATGGTTTTTTTTAATTGGCATTTGCAATTATAACCAGCTCGTATTAGTCATCCGAAATGTATGGTCAATACTACACATTTACAGGCAGAAAAAATGGTGTACACTGCACTTATTATATATTTTTAATTGTTTGCCAAATATCTTTAAGTGGCAATACTAATTTTCAGGTGATCTTAAATATATTTAGATATTCAAAATGATGATTTTTATGTCAAGTAAATTATGTTACAGCTAGTATTATGTCCTAATTTTATTTTTGCTAAACAGCAATTATATTTCCCATAATGCCATATATATAAAATAGAATAGCAACTAGAATTAAAGAAATCAAGCAAGTCTAGATTCCTTATAAACTATAGTTTTCATGGCTCTATATATGGGTTATACAGCCAAATTCTCAATTATTCGGCATCAACCATGATTTACGAGCCATATTATTTTAATTGGACTTAATACTATATTCTGGGTGTCAAATTAATAATATCAGGGGATATTAACAAATATGATAAAAACCGAAATATAGTATTAAAATAATATGTAAATAAGCAAACAATGTCATTAGTAAAACATTTAATATGATGATTTACGGTTGATAAATTAGCTCAAAAAATATCTAATAAATATACGGTTGGCTTGTGAAAAATAGAATTAGCAAACAAGCCATATATGATTAATAAAGGAGCGGACACAATGGTTGAACGTCATACTGAAGAAAACATTTTGACAAAATTATCAGCAGAAGAAGAATCTGCGATCGCAGGTGGCTATGGTTATGGCTATGGTCGTAGATATAAATATGGCTATGGTCGTAGATACAGATATGGCTATGGCTATGGTCGTAGATATTGTCGTCGTGGTTACTATGGTTATTAATGATCGGACTAAATTGATAACTTCATAAATTATCAATTTAACTATTGGTGGTTATACCATTTTGGATTTTAGATTTTGGATTTTGAAATAACTACTAGATAAGCTTTTCAATTTTCCATATATCTCAATCATTTTTCCAATTGGTACTAATTATCATATAACCACGAGCTACTTTGAATTTTTTGAATTTGATTTAGGGTTTTTAACATTGATAAATTATCGGTGTTAACAACCCTATTTTTTCGCTGCCATTTCACTTCACCAATTAATCCTATCTCGCCCAAAGATTATTGATTAAAAAACCGCAGAGGCGCAGAGAACACAGAGAATAGAGAGGTTTAGGAGATAGATAATCTTATACCGAGAAGGGATTAGTCTTGACGTGGCAAAATATTGACCAAAAAGTAATCGGTATCAAGTGCCCAAATTCTATTTGTGGAGGTGGAAAAATTTTTTCCGTAATCAAGCCCCTCGATTTATCGATAGGGACATTGCTAACTGTTAGCGTAACTCCTCCGGAGGAGGCTAACTGATAACTGAAATAACACTGACAATGAAATATAAATTAGTAAAACAGTCAAGTGAAGAAGATTGTGGAGCTGCTTGTGTTGCTTCCATTGCTAAATATTATGGACATAATTTTGCCATTAACCAGATTCGAGAGGCAATAGGTACGGGACAAAAAGGTACTACATTACTAGGTTTAAGACAAGGAACCGAGACTCTAGGTTTTCATGCTGAATCGGGGAAAGTGGCACCGAACGCAATTCCCCATTTGACAGATAAGCTACTACCAGCAATTATCCACTGGCAAGGCTGTCACTGGGTAGTTTTATATGGAAAACGTGGTAAAAAATATGTAATTGGCGATCCGGCTGTAGGTATTAGGTATATTTCTTACGAGGATTTAGTTGATAGTTGGGAAGATGGAGTTTTATTATTACTCAAACCAGATAAACAGCGATCGCTTGTACAATCAAATCAGTCTCAGTCTGGTAGTGGGTGGAATTCCTGGGCAAAATTTTGGCAATATATCTTAAATTACCAAGGTATCTTATTAGAGGCTTTGTTATGTGCCTTTGTCATTGGTGCTTTATCCTTAATTTATCCCTTTTTCCTGCAAATTCTCACTGATGATGTCTTAGTTAGAGGAGATAAAGACTTTCTCAGTGGGGTAGTGTTAGCAGTAGTAGCAATGTATATTTTCTCCCGTGGTTTAGGATTGGTAGAAAATATTCTCATTGCTCATTTTGCCCAGCGCTTTCAGTTAAATTTGATGTTCGAGTTTGGGCGACAAATTTTACACTTACCCCTAAGTTACTATGAATCTCGGCAGAGTGGGGAAATAGTTAGCCGTCTGACAGATATTGAAGAAATTAATAAGTTAATTTCCCAAGCTATTATCAATTTACCCATTCGGTTATTGATTGCACTGGTTTGTTTAGTATTAATGTTATTTTATAGCTGGAAGTTAACCATAGTTGCTATATTTATTGCTGGGTTAATGACCTTATCTACAGTTGTTTTCATTCCCAAACTTCAACAGAAAACCCGCGAACTGATGGTTCTAGAGGCTGAAACCCAGGGAGTGCTAGTAGAGACATTTAAGGGTGCATTAACTATGAAGACAATTACCGCCGCACCTTATTTCTGGCAAGAGCTACAAAGTAGATTCACCAGAATTACCAAATTAGCATTAACAACGATTCACATTGAAATTATTAACAAACAATTCTCCGGTTTAGTTTCTGATATTGGTGGAGTGGGCTTATTGTGGATTGGTAGTGGTTTAGTTTTTAGTCAAGAATTAACCATTGGTCAATTAATAGCTTTTGTCAGTTTGAATAATAATATAGTCAGTTTACTGGATACTGTGATTGATTTTGTGGATGAATTTGCCAGTACCAAAACAGCTTTATCTCGATTACAGGAGGTATTAACATTTCCCCCAGAAAATCAGCAGCAACAACCAAATCAATATCCTACCATTAGCCAACGCACTGATATAATCTGCGATGGATTAGACTTTCATTATCCTGGTAGAGAACACTTACTGCAAGATTTCTCCCTCATCATCCCTGGAGGTAAAGTTACCGCTTTGGTAGGTAGGTCTGGTTGTGGTAAAAGTACCCTAGCAAAATTAATTGCCGGTTTGTATCCTCTGGAGCATGGAAATATATACTTTGGCGATGAGGAGCATTCGCAAATACCTCTGGATTGTTTGCGTCAACAAATTGTTCTCGTACCCCAAGAAGCACACTTTTGGAGCCGTTCGATTATGGAAAACTTTAGCTTGGGGTATGATGTCAGCTTAGAAGAGATTATGGAGACTTGCCAAGTTACCCAAGCCGATGAATTTATAGAACGACTACCAGAACAGTATCAAACAGTTTTGGGAGAATTTGGTGCTAACCTTTCAGGAGGACAAAAGCAAAGACTAGCGATCGCTCGTGCTATTATCAATGATCCACCCATTTTGATTTTAGATGAGTCTACAGCAGGATTAGATCCAGCTAGTGAAGCGGAATTTTTAAATCAATTATTACACCATCGTCTCGGCAAAACTACCATATTAATTAGTCATCGTCCCCAGGTAAATAATCGCGCTGACTGGGTTGTATTATTGGAAGATGGCCAGGTGAAGCGAACAGGTACACCGGAAGAATTACGCTGTTTAGAAGATGAACACTTGTATTTTTTGAGTCCCTAGTGCCGCAGCGCGGAAGTCAAAAGTCAAAAGTCATAGACGCTAAACAGTTGTGGTAGTAATTCTGCTTGTTTACTCTTAAAAAGAACAATTAAAGGCGAAGAATTAATAATTACACAATCAATCGACATTCGCCAATTCCTCAGCTAATTCTTCAGCCGTATACTGCATAAAATCCACCCGATAACGAGATAAAGCATGAATAAATTCTGCCCGAGTAAGTCCAGCAATTTCTGCGGCTTTATTTTGGGATATCTCCCCTAATTCATACCACTTTACTGCCGCTGCAACTCGCATTTCTTGGACAAATTCTGATGGATTTTTGCGGAGGGCTGAAAATACTGTTTCTGGTAATTGGATGGGAACCGTTCTCATAAAATACCTTTACCTTTGCTTATTATTGCGATCGCTTTGGTCAGTCAAAGCAAACAGAAAACTGGTGTCAATTATCCCCATCATTTGGAATTACCAGATTTGAGATTCCAGCCATAAACTGGGTCAATCTCACTGCGTAGAATTTCCTCATCGCGTTCTGAAGTATTGTCTTTCCCTGAACTTCCGATCGCAGCAACTGAAAGCAGGAAATTTGTTTGTGGTTTATCTTGTTTCTTTTGCAGTGATTTATAGCGAAGATACTCAATGAAATTCATCAGTTCAGAGAGAGATTCCTCTGGCAAAGCATTTAGGGACTCAATAATCTGTTGTCGTGCTGTGGGCGAAGTACTCATGAGCCAAAAAAAGGAGCTATTTACCATATTTTACCTGGCAAATAGTTATATGAAGCGATTTAAGCCCAGTTGAATATCGTCATACGGTCCAGTCCATTCAACAGCATCTAACTTACCTTCTTTTAGTCTCTTAACAGCTTCGTCAACAGGAATTTTGTCACCGGATTTTTCCAGCTCTTTGTGAGTTATAACACCAAACTTACTTAAAACGTCTCCACCTAGACCAGGAATACGCATTTTTAAGCCATCAAAATCATCTGTATTATTGATCTCTTTGTTAAACCATCCCCCCATTTGTCCCCCTGTAGCTCCTGCTGGAAAGGAAATTATTTTCTTGAAGCCTACACGGTGATAAATTGTCTGCACAAAAGTAAATTTATCATCAGGATTCTTTTTGTAATAGAGCCAAGCATTTTGTTGTTGAGGATTTAAACCGAAGGGAATTGCACAAGCAAAGTATAGTGCTTTATAATTATCACCGTAGTAGGTGCCACTGTACCCACACTGTATCTCCCCTTTATTAACTTTTCTTAATATCTCTTCTGTTTTTCCAGTTCTAACAAGTTCAATTTTGAACTGACCATTCGTCAGCTCAGAAACACGATTGCAGACCATTTCTGGAGCTTTCCAGAGGATAGTTTTCCTCACACTCTTCCCTAAAAACGTATGCATTTTCCATTCTGTCCGCTGAGGAGGTTGAGAATCCTGAGAAGTAGGGATAGATGGTTTTTGTTGACCAAACAACCAACCAGTGACTATTCCTACGAATGTGCCAATAGCTATGGGTATAAAACCTCGGCGAGATATTGAGGCAGAACTGTAACCTTGGCTACTTCGATTAGGATGTGATGCTGCGGGGTTGACTGTTCTATGACCAATATGTGGGGGCCAGAATTGAATCTCCCGCCCCTGAAAAAATGCAACAATATATATTAATGTTATTGAGATAACAATAATTATGAAAGCAATAGGTAAAACAGTATTAGCAATTGGATTATTTGATACCCATTTGAAAAAATCATTCATATATTAATTGTATTATTTGCCGTGTTCAGGTATTATACAGAACTTTTTACGCTGTTGCATAAATTACATCAGCACAAATTTATCTTCTCCTTCTCTCCCTCTGCGTTCTCTGCGTCTCTGCGGTTTTTTCTTCTACCCCTCATAACTAATGTGGTGGATTACGAGTTATTTGCAATCATCCTGTGAATGGTTACGAAGAAAAAAGGTAAGAAAAGTTTTTTATCTGTCTTGGGACAATGGAGTTCATAACTGCTACTTAGCTTGATTAAACTTCTCCCTTAAAATAGCTTCCACTTCTGTTTCAGGATCTTCTAAATCAAAAGGATAAGGTTGAAGGTTAGCAGGATTACGACGGCTCATGAGAACTTGTAATGCGGCTCGAAAGGCTTCGGTATCATTACGATGTTCTGAAATATACTTTTTTAGTTCCGTATTGGTCATTGCAGACAAATTTGGTTTCATATGACAAACTCCCAACTCCCATCTTCATCAATTACAAGTGCTATTTCATCATTTACCCCAGCCTGCATATAAATTGTCTTAAAAACCCTATCGTAACGAAAAACTTGAATTGGCTGGTATAAGTTGGAAAGCAACTGACAAAGAAAGATTGCGGTTTCTAGCTGTTTTTGTGTTGGCAAGTTGCAAATCCCAGATATACAACAAGTGTAGCGTATCAGGAATTGGGGCGAGGTAAATCCATTTCTACGGAATTATGTGTCCCATTCTTGTCTCAAATTGGTTATGATTATGAGCGATAAGCCTTCGGCATACCTGAGCGCGGACACGCTGCGCGTTTCTTGAATGCGGCTATACGCTTACCGCAGAATTTTTGCTTAAAAAATATATCACTTATACTCCCAACGGCTAAAAACTTAACTTTTCGTAGGTTGGGTTGAACGAAGTGAAACCCAACAGCAATTAGGTTTTTGTTGGGTTTCGTACCTCAACCCAACCTACAATAATTAATCCGTTTAGAGTATATAAGTATATAGGAATCCTAATTGATTTTTGAAATATACGTAGGGGAGCCAGCGCTGTTGGCGGGCTTCCCGACATAAGGCGACTGGCGTTGTGTTGTCGCGTAGCGCAACGCACCATTCTATAAGGGTTTCGGTGCGTATAGCCCTTTGGGCATGGCTTCGCTAAATACTAGCGTCATAACACACCCTACAGATACCTAATTTTTTTCAATATTCAAACCGGATTCCTATATCTTAACCGAAACAAAGCCCAACCGTTCTGGTTGGGCTTTTGGTTGTGGGGATTATGATGACTTAGGATAGGTTCGGTTGATAAATTTGTTGTAATTCTTCGATGGAAATAACCGTTTTTATTCCTTCTTTGATTGCTCTTAATTGTTCAATATCATCAATTTGGGATATTTCTGACATTAGTGATAATGTATCCACACCAAATTTTAGTTCCAAGCCAAGTTCAATTGCTTCTAGTAAACCTTGGCGCACACCTTTCTCAATCCCAATCCGCTCAACACTCGTTACGTACTGCATACGTCTAGATTCCTCGAAACTACTATATTCTTGCCAAAACTCCCATGCTAAATCACTGGGTAAAGTCATCATCCAATCAATGAATTTGAATAAGATAATTATCGAATCCCGCTCAAATCCTAGGTCATACAGCCTTTTTACCAAAATTAGTTTTTGTTGCTTGCGATTTACGCGCGAGCTTGCTGTTGCTTTGGCTTGTAAATGCGCCATAACCACGGTAGCAAATGGGTTGCGGCTCTGTTCGAGTTCGGATAACCTTTGTTCATAGTCTAGCAGTTTTATCACTGGAAATCGAAAATTTACCCTACAACCAAATAATTGGGAATTAAATTGTGATGGTCGCCAACTTGGGTTTTCATCACCAAGAACAGCCAAAGATACTACAAACTTTTGATATTTATCGTAAATACGATAATTGTAGGTGTACATACGTGAAGCAAAATTTGATTCCTCTTGACTTTGGATTTCGACGTGAATAAGTATCCAATTTTCTTGCCCAGAAATACGATAAATTTTGACTAATTTATCGGCAAATCGCGTGCCAATTTCTGCATCACCAACCACAGAAAGAAGTTCTTTGTCAAGGAATTCATGTTTTTTTGTCCAATCAATTCTTCCATGTGCTTGAGGGAAAAAGAACAGCATGAAGTCTTCAAAATATCTTTCTAAGACATCTTTCCAGGGGGAATCAAATTTAGTTTGGGGATTATCTGTCATAACTAATGCATCACAATATTACCAACCAAAATAATTCTTAGCAGGAGAGCTATCACATCTGATACTCATATGAGACTTACACGTTTGCGGTTCCTCTGCATTCATTACCAATTCATCCCGGCGTTTGGACTTAAATTCAGCACTGTGGAATAGTTCAATTGCGGTTCGTCCCGTTAGTCATCCTCGTCTGGGGCGTTTTTGTTTAGCTGGCTAGTCGGTTTGTTTGGGGGCTGCGGCTCCCTTTTTTTGGGATGATAGAAAGCGATCGCATGGACTGGTTTTTAGAGAATCTTCAAACAAGTGGGAAGGGGAGCATTCCACTTACCCCAGAATTTTTGCTTAAAAAATAGATCACTTCGGAGAATAACCAGGATAATAAAACATAATTATTTTGCTCGCACCTAATTATCGGTATTATCAGCCACAAGCACTGAACATAGCTGGTGAGAGCTAATATCACTCAACTAATATACCTATGAACACAGAACAAACCACAGATAATAACAACATTCCCCAAACAATCCGCATCGGTGTTTTGGGTTTTGGTGGACTCGGACAAGCTGCTGCTAGAGTCATAGCACCAAAACGGGAAATGATTTTAGTCGCAGCCGCAGATAAAGGTGGTTATGCATACTCCGTTGAAGGTTTAGACGTACAAGCATCCATTAAAGCTTACCAATCCCAAGGTTCTGTGGGTTATTTAGAACCAGCAGGTACCATCAGCAACAATAGTATTCAGGATTTACTTGCTAGCAATCATCCAGTGGATGGTTATTTTCTGGCTTTACCCAACTTACCCAATGATTTTATTGCTTCTGTCACCAAGCAATTTATTCAATCTGGTTGGCGTGGGGTGTTAGTAGATGCAATTAAACGCACCAGCGCAGTAGAACAACTACTGGAGATGAAAGCAGAATTGCAAGCTGCGGGAATTACTTACATGAGCGGGTGTGGTGCAACACCAGGACTATTAACAGCAGCAGCAGCCGTAGCTGCTCAAAGCTATGCCGAAATCCATCAAGTCAAAATCACCTTTGGGGTGGGGATTGCCAACTGGGAAGCTTACCGCGCCACCATCCGGGAAGATATAGCCCATATGCCCGGTTACACAGTGGATAGTGCCAGAACCATGACAGATGAAGAAGTAGAAGCACTGTTAGATAAAACCAACGGCGTACTGACCCTAGAAAACATGGAACACGCCGATGATATCATGTTAGAACTAGCAGGAATTTGCGATCGCGATCGCGTTACAGTGGGTGGTGTAGTTGATACCCGCAATCCCAAAAAGCCCCTCAGTACAAATGTTAAGATTACCGGCCGCACCTTTGAAGGCAAAATTTCTACCCATACCTTTACCTTAGGGGATGAAACCAGTATGGCTGCCAACGTTTGCGGACCAGCCTTTGGTTATCTCAAAGCAGGGGTAAAACTGCATCAACAAGGCATTCATGGTTTATTTACCGCCGCTGAAATCATGCCCTCGTTTGTCAAGTAAGGAAAAATCAAAAAATAAATTATCCCGTAGGGGCACGGCATCAGTAAGATGATTCTCATAACGGTAAAAATTGTGGATGCCGTGCCCTTCCCTGGGTGAAGTAAGTAACAACTAATAATTAACTGGTAAGAGCCAGAGGCTCTATATTCTAGTTACCAGGCTCAGCCTGGTAACTAGGGAAGGAGGCTCCGCCTCCTGGTTATCCCATAGAAGTGCAAGTTGTTAGTAAAAATTGTGGATGCCGTGCCCTTGCCTTTGGTTGGATGGTTTTTAACTCGAAGTCTCTAAGTTGGGGGAATTTCCGGGGAAAAAGTTTCCATTGTATTTTCATCCATGAGTAACGTTGGAGTTTGAATAACAAAAGGGATTTCAGCGCCCATCAGTCCGTGTTTAATGCGTTCTGGTGTCTCAGGGAAAACAACAAACAGAGGATATATACTGCTATTCCCCTCACTCAAAATATGATGATAGCGAGGGGGCATCAACCATTCATAATCCTTATCTAACATGACTTGGGTTTTTCGCCAGCGTGTCAAACAGTCAGAAAAATCTTCCTGGGGACGGTGAATAAACAGCAAAATTTCTACCCCTGTTTTGATTTTCCACTCCGGATCGCACATTAAAATTGCCACATCACAAGGTAAATGAGTCACTTCCCTCTCTGGAGAGTAACGCAGGCGAATTATTGGTAATGGGATCGCAATTACACTTTCATCGGGACGGCGTAAGCTAGGAATCATTTCCAAATAAGGGCGATGCTGCTTTAACAGAGCAATCGCCTCTAAATGATTGCTATATGCAGCCAAGCTAGCTTCATATTGGGATTTTTGTACAGGCATATTTATTTTATATATTTTTATATATTACAAAAATATTTTTGGGTGGGCATTTGCCCACCTAATCTAGATTGAGAATGTGCAAGAAGTGGGTTTGCCCATAATTTATCCAAACTTTTCAAATACCTTAAACATCGGTAAATACATAGCAAGCAAAATAGTACCCACCATACCTCCAAGGACTACAATCATAATTGGTTCCAAAACACTAGTTAGGGCTTTGACTGCTTGCTCCACTTCATCTTCATAGAAATCGGCAACTTTCATTAACATGGCATCCAATTCCCCAGTTTCTTCACCGATACTAATCATTTGAATTGCCATTGGGGGAAATACTTCGTATTTTTGTAATGCCAGACTAATTATCCCTCCTTGTTGTACCTCTTCTTTGGCTGCATCAATGGCATTGGCAACTATGTAATTACCGGAAGTATCCCGGACAATTTCCAGGGAAGTTAATATAGGTACCCCCGAACGAGTTAAAGAGCCAAAAGTACGGCTAAAGCGGGCAACTGATGATTTTTGAATCAAGTCACCAAACAAAGGCATTTTCAAAGACATGCGATCGATCGTTTGCTTACCTACTTCTGTTTTGTAGTACTGTTTGTAGGCAAAGCTCAATGCAACAAAACCACCAATGAAGGCAAATAACCAAGCACTTCGTAACAGTTCACTCGCTACCATGAGAAACTGTGTCAGAGCAGGTAATTCTGTGCCCAAATCTTTAAAGATGTTGGCAAAAATTGGGATCAGAAATATTGTCATCCCCAAAAAAATGGCAACTGCCAAACATCCGACAACTACTGGATAAGAAAGGGCTGATTTGATTTGGTTTTGTAATCGAGCTACATCTTCTAATAATTTAGCTAAACGATTCAATACCTCATCCAAAACACCACCAACTTCCCCAGCTTGAACCATACTGACATACAAACCATCAAAGCAGTCAGGATGTTTCCGCATTGCATCGGAAAGATTTACCCCATTTTGAACGTCATTACTAATTTCTAATAGGGCTTGTTTGAGTTTGGGATTTTCGCACTGTTCAGATAATACTCCCAGGCTTCTTACAATTGCCACACCAGCATTTACCAGAGCCGCAAATTGCCGTGAAAATACAGCTTTATCTTTAACTGTGACCTTAACTAATGATGTCTGAAATTTTTGGAAATCAAAATCAGCTAAACCTTGGGATTGTTTCAAATCTTGGATCACAAAACCCTGTTCTCGGAGATTAGTACGAGCTTCAGATAAGCTATCCGCAGTAATTTTTTCTGTTTTTGAATTTCCCTGTGAGTCCCGAATACGAGCAACGTAGGTTGGCATAGATCAAACCATTACAAATTCACAATACAAAATTCATATAGCAGTAAGCATATAGGTTAGGACATCATATTTTGCCCAAAGGTAAAGGGGGAAAGGGTAAAGGGGAAAATGTCCTAAGCCAAAAACGTAGTGCTATATTTAACCCTCATCCATATTGAAAATTGGAGTAAGGTGGGCAGTAAGGTGGGCAGTGCCCACCCTACGGATAAATAAGGGTTTCAGGCTCTAATTTTCGAAGGTAATCTTGTGGTGCAAGATGTGGCATTACCTATTAACCATTAACGTGCTTTCATTCCTACTTTCCCTTTCCCTGCTCCCGCTTGCTGGGGTGCATTTCCAATCAGACGTTGAACTTCATCGGGCTTAGAAGTTTTTGACATAGCTGCTTCAAAAGAAATATCTCCTTTCTTATAGAAATCAGCCAAAACCTTCTCTAAAGTTTGCATCCCTAATTTACCTCCCGTTTGAATTGCTGAGTAAATTTGGGATGTTTTTCCTTCGCGGATTAAGTTAGAAATAGCAGGAGTAATTACCATAATTTCTTGTGCCATTACCCGACCAAATTCACCTGGTTTTGGGTTCTTTTTCGGCACCAAAGTTTGGCTAAATACAGCTACTAAGGAGTTAGACAACTGCACTCTTACCTGTTGTTGCCTTTCTGATGGGAAAACGTCGATAATCCGGTCTACCGTCTGTGAAGCAGAACTAGTGTGTAGTGTTCCAAATACCAAGTGTCCGGTTTCGGCTGCACTAATTGCCAAGGAAATTGTTTCCAAGTCCCGCATTTCCCCCACCAGAATAATATCTGGATCTTCCCGTAAAGAAGCTTTCAAAGCATTAGCAAAACTTTTTGTATCTTCACCTAGTTGTCGTTGGTGTACTAAACTTTGAATGGATTCATAAACAAATTCAATGGGGTCTTCTACTGTTAAAATATGTTCGGCACGGGTTCTATTAATTAGGTCAATCATTGCTGCTAAGGTAGTTGTCTTCCCAGAACCAGTAGGACCCGTCACCAAAATCAGTCCCCTTGGTTTTTCAGACATTTCCCGGACTATATCAGGCAAACCTAATTTTTCAAAGTTAGGAATTTTAGAACTTAAAGCTCTTAAACAAGCAGCATAGGAACCACGATCCTTATAAACGTTGACCCGGAAACGTGCCAATCCCTTCACCCCATAAGAACAATCCAATTCCCAATTTTGCTCTAAGGCTTTACGCTGGCTGTTATTCAGCATACTGAAAATTAGCCGTTGACATTGATCCGCAGATAGGGGTTCGTCGCCAATGGGAGTTAATTTACCACTGATGCGAAAATAAGGAGGCAAACCTGCTGAGAGGTGCATATCCGATCCTCCCATTTCAATCATTTGCTCCATTAAATCTTCAATCATCATTTCCATGGTTGCATCTCCTATTTAATAGATTATTGGTTAAATGGCAATTTATCTCTTGAGATAATTAGTTGTGTAGTAAAGTTATTTGTTACTACTAATACCAATCTGAAAAAAGAATGGGACAGATAGATTTCTAGAATCCCGACACAGAAGGTGATGTTCAACCGGACAGTTGTTTATGGAGGACACCACGCCACTCCCTTCAAGTCGGCAAAGCCGCCCAACGGGGTGGCTCCACAAGACCGCAATGGCTCCACAAGACCACACTGTCCTCAAAATCTAAAATCCAAAATGGTATAACCAGCAACAAAAATCTTGGTGAATTATGAAAAACGCGGTGTCATACAGTAAGGACAATCTAGCCACTCTGGTTGCAATTGAGCCTCACAAGTTTGACAGGTTAAACCACTTTTACGTTTGGCTTTTAACTCTGCTTCCAAACCAGTGTCAGTGAAAGTTACCCTCTCTACCTCTTCTAAGGTGGTGACTCCTTGACGTACCAAGTCCAAACTATACGCCAGCAGAGTTTTCATCCCTTCTTCTACTGCAACTTCTTTGATCCGTTCTGTGGGTGCTTCTTCGTTAATTAAGGTTTGCAGATTTTCGGTAATTTGCATCACTTCATATACCCCACAACGTCCTTTGTAACCAACACCACCGCATTTAGAACAAACTTGACCGTTAGCTGCTTGGATTTCTTCTGTTGTGAGGGTATTAGCTTTGTAAAAAGTTAATTCCAAATCCTGGGAAGCGGATAAGCCATAACGACCTAATTCTTCCGGAGTAGGGGTGTAAGGAATACGACATTCACTGCAAACACGGCGCATCAAACGCTGTGCTAACACACCAAGCAAAGAACTGGAAATCATGAAAGGTTCAATACCCATTTCTCCCAAACGAGCGATCGCTCCTGGAGCATCGTTGGTGTGTAAGGTAGTTAATACTAAGTGACCGGTTAATGCTGCCTCAATCGCCGTTTTGGCTGTTTCTTTGTCTCTGGTTTCACCCACCAGTAACACGTCTGGATCTTGTCGCAAGAAAGCCCGCAGAGCCGTACCAAAATCAAGTCCTTTTTCCCGAATTACCTGTACTTGGTTAACCCCCGGCAAACTATACTCAATGGGGTCTTCTACCGTACTAATGTTAATTCCAGGATCGTTTCTTTCTGCCAAGGCTGAATACAAAGAGGTGGTTTTACCAGAACCCGTAGGTCCTGTGACCAAAATTAAGCCAAAGGGACGAGCCACCATTTCCTTGACAATGGATAAGGTTTCTGGGTCGGTAATTAACTTATCCAAACCCAATTGGGTAGCGGAATTATCCAAAATCCGCAAACAAACCTTTTCTCCATAGCGGCTGGGTAAAGTATTTACCCGGAAGTCAACCTTTCTGCCCTCAAATAACCTACGGATACGTCCATCTTGGGGTAATCGCCGCTCGGCAATATCCAAGTTGGAAATGATTTTAAATCGCGCCGTGACAGCAGGAACAATTTTTTTCGGTAGGGGGTCAAAAGCCTCACGTAATACCCCATCCTTACGAAAGCGAATGCGTAAATTTTCTTCCTGGGGTTCAATGTGAATATCAGACGTTCCTTCATGCAAAGCTTTGGCAAGGATTCTATTCACAAGGTTAATAACTGGGGCATCTTCAGCACTTTTCATGGCTGCCCCTAAATCATCCTCAGATTCGTCTGGCGTGTCATCCAGATCGAGGCTATCAAGATTTTCTAAATCTTGGTTAATATCTGTATACTTTTCTTGTTCTAATTGTTTTTGACGGCTGGCTAAATCATCCAAGTATTGGTTGATTAGCTGCTGGTAATCCTCCTGGGTAATTACCATCCGCCTTAATGCTAATCCTTGGGGACGCAAAATGCGGTTTAAATCATCCGATGCTTCCAAATTATCCGGAGCCACCATTGCCACTAACACAGAAGGTGGGTTGTGGTCTTCATTTTTGGACAATGGAACTAAATGATGGCGACGACAAATATCCACCGGAATCAAGTTTTCAATTAACTCAGCTACCATAGAGCTGCCAATTGAGTTAACTTCCGGATCTAAACACTCAACGCCGTAGAGTATTTTAAGTTCAAACAGTTGTTGCTTTTTATACTGTCTCAGCAGCTCAGGGGAAAGTGGTTGTCCTGTGAGGGATTCCAGTACTTCCGTGAGGGGACGACCAGACTTGCGGCTTTCGATTAGTGCTTGCCGCATTTGATCTCTATTGACATAGCCAGATTGAACTAGCTTATTGCCAAAGGGTGAAAATTCTGCCCTTGTAGTTAGAGCAGTACTACGCCTAGGTGATGACGAGTAGGTCATAAATATATCAACAAAGATAGGGAAACCTCTAATTAGAGTATTCCCAAGCTTTGGTCAAGAATTTTCATATACACTGATGAAATTGAAGGTAAAAATTAGGTCAGCTACCCTGAAAACGCACGGGAAACCCTCTATGGGTTTTGCAGCGGAGGCGTTCAGTATTTGTCACAATAGAGGACGGTGGTAGAACTTCCCAGAAAATATTGGCAATTATGTACATCTGCCTCAGTGCGAATGGGAACTGGAACTACAGTTACTATGTGATGACGAATAATTGCCATATATAATGTCTGGGATGATTACATAATCTATGCAGTCAGATCAACAGTTCAACAATATGAGCCGTGAATCGGGTGAAGCAACAGAGGTAAACCAAGAAATGACGAGTGACTCCGCATCTCAAATCAATGCCAATGAATTTGGCGACGAGGCAACACAACCAGGTGGTGCCCAAAGTGAAATAGGGGAAAATACAGCTACGCCGAATGTTGACAATGGTGTTACATCTAATAGTGATAACGCTGTTGACTCCTCTGCTTCGGCAGCAACGACTGCACAAATAGAATCCCTGAAAGCTCAATTAGACGAGCGTAGCAGTCAGTATATGCGGATAGCGGCTGATTTTGAAAATTACCGCAAACGCACCCAAAAAGAAAAAGAAGAATTAGATGTGCAAGTCAAGCGCAATACAATTACTGAGTTACTGGCAGTAGTTGATAATTTTGAGCGAGCCAGGGCACAAATTAAACCCCAAAATGATGGGGAAATGAACATTCATAAGAGTTACCAAGGTGTTTATAAGCTACTAGTAGATAGTCTGAAACGCTTAGGTGTGTCACCTATGCGTCCTGAGGGAGAAACCTTCGATCCTAATCTTCACGAAGCGGTTATGCGGGAACCTACGGATGAACATCCCGAAGGAACAGTGTTAGAAGAGTTAATACGCGGATATTACTTGGGCGATCGCGTGCTGCGCCACGCAATGGTGAAAGTAGCTGCTCCACCAGAAGACGCGCCCCCTGTGGAGGAGGAAAGTCAGCCTGATGAGGACAATGGTTAACTGTATCAAATTAACCAAGTGATTCAGTTGCTCTTCACAGTTTACGGCAACCTGTCATCCGTATACTAGACTTGTTGGTGTATATCAGGTTTGACATCACCAACAAGTCATAATTTGTGATAGAGCAATGCAAGAAACTAAAACTCTCATGTTTGTTTCAGCACTACCAATACCAACGCCTACAAGGTAGTCCGCGTCAGATCATATTAAAGCACTATTCAGTAAAAATACTGATAATTATGGGAAAAGTTATTGGGATCGACCTCGGAACTACCAACAGTTGTGTCGCAGTTTTGGAAGGTGGTAAAGCATTAGTTATTTCCAACTCCGAAGGAGGCAGGACTACTCCCAGTATTGTGGGATTTGGTAAAGGTGGGGAACGCTTGGTTGGTCAGTTAGCCAAACGGCAGGCTGTCACCAATGCCGAGAATACAGTTTATAGTATTAAGCGATTTATTGGACGACGTTGGGAAGACACAGGCGAAGAAAGGGAACGGGTTCCCTATAATTGTGTCAAAGGTCGGGATGATACTGTTGATGTGAAAATCCGCGAAAGGCAATACACACCCCAAGAAATTTCTGCCATGATCCTGCAAAAGTTAAAGCAAGATGCGGAAAACTTCTTAGGTGAAGCTGTTACCCAAGCGGTGATTACAGTCCCGGCTTATTTTACAGATGCCCAAAGGCAAGCGACTAAAGACGCTGGCACTATCGCCGGTTTAGAAGTTTTACGGATTATTAATGAACCTACCGCCGCAGCTTTGGCGTTTGGTTTGGATAAACAAGATGAAGAACAACTGATTCTGGTTTTTGACCTTGGTGGCGGTACTTTTGATGTATCCGTGCTGCAACTAGGAGATGGGGTATTTGAGGTTAAAGCCACCTGTGGTAATAACCAACTGGGAGGAGATGATTTTGATAACTGCGTTGTTCGTTGGATGATTGAGAGTTTCCAAGAACAAGAGCAGATAGACCTCGGTCAGGATAAAATGGCTCTGCAAAGGCTGCGAGAAGCCGCAGAAAAGGCAAAAATTGAGCTTTCCACCATGGTCGCAACTTCCATTAATTTGCCATTTATCACCGCCGATGCCACTGGTCCCAAGCACCTGGAAATGGAGCTTTCCCGCGCCAAATTTGAAGAACTCACCAGCCATTTAATTGCTGCTACCCTAGAACCGATGGTGACAGCTCTTAAAGATGCAGAATTAAAACCCGAAAATATAGATCGGATTATTTTGGTGGGGGGTTCTACCCGCATTCCCGCCGTTCAAAATGCCCTAATTAAATTCTTTAACGGCAAAACACCCGATCGCTCGGTGAATCCCGATGAAGCTGTGGCCTTAGGAGCAGCGATTCAAGCCGGGGTCATGGGTGGAGAGGTTGACGATGTGCTGTTATTGGACGTAACCCCCCTATCCCTAGGCATTGAAACCTTAGGAGAGGTGTTTACTAAGATTATTGAACGTAATACCACCCTTCCCACCAGTAATTCCCAAGTATTTTCCACTGCCGTTGATGGACAATCTTCTGTAGAAATTCACGTTCTCCAAGGGGAACGGGCAATGGCACGGGATAACAAAAGCCTGGGTAAATTCTTCCTCACAGGGATTCCCCCTGCTCCCCGTGGCGTTCCCCAAATAGAAGTCTCTTTTGAAATTGATGTCAACGGTATTATTAAGGTATCCGCAGAAGATAAAGGCACAGGTAAAGAACAAAGCGTGCAAATTACCAACACAGGTAGTTTGAGCGGCAATGAAGTAGAGCGGATGCGCCAAGAAGCAGAAATCTATGCGGAAGAAGATAAACAACGCCTGGAGCGAATTGAACTCAAAAACCAAGTAGATAATCTGCTATATAGTTATGAGAAGACCTTGAAAGAAAATGCTGGTGCGATCGCTGAGGATATGAAAGCCTTAGCAGGGGAAAAAATAGCTCACCTCAAAGCAGCAATGGCTAATCCCAATATTCCCGTAGAAGAATTACAACAACATTTGACTGAGTTTCAACAGACTTTATTTGCTGTTGGTGCCAATGTTTACAATCGCGCCCAAAACTCCAATGAAAATATGGAATATGCGGAAGAAGCAGCCAGTGAAGATAATCCTCCAACGGAAGATACTGGGGAGAAAACAGATGAAAGTATTCCACCCCAATTCACCTTTGATTTTGATGAAGACAATACCTTACAAGCTGATTATGAAGCCATAGATTAAATTGAGAAGGCATCTATGTTGGAGGCAGAAGGCAGAAGGTTTCTCGAACTTCTGCCTTTCTTGATCAAGAGAGGGAAAGATTTTTGCAAGCGCGAAAAACGAGGGTGAGGTTTTTATGCTTGGTTGTGAGATTTTCCCGTGGGAGCTATAGCACTACGCATTTAGTTTAGGACATTTCTAAATCCTGAAATCCTTTGACAGCCTGCTGTTTCCTGTTCCCTATTCCCTGTTCCCTGTTCCCTAGCACGTAGTCCTATAACTTTTAATCTGTTCGGCATACCCTACCATCATCATCGGTTAGCACAACCTTTATTATTTTTGTATATTTGTTATATTTATTTACATAAAGCAACAAAAGTTAAACAAAAGGATTAGATTAGTACTATGTTTGGTATCTTAATTGCATTATTCGTCATGGGTTGGGTAGCTGCGGCGTTAATTGGTACTCAGGCTTACTTCTTGGGCGAACAGAGAAAGCCCATCCACGAACGTAACTGGAGTTCTGAGTCCTTTGACAGGCTAGCGAAATCCATTACAGGAAAAGAAACAGACTATAGCGATCGCGAGCCTGCATATAAAATGGATGCTTATGCTAGCAATGGGATTTCCAACTAAGTAGATGCCAAGTTTTGAGAAAGGACAACTTTTAACCCCCAGCACCTAGCTGGGGGTTTTTTCATGGGTATTTTTGTCTGTCAAAAATGTCACCTCACCCCTTTCCCCTCTCCTTAATCTTTCCCCTCTCCTTAATAAGGAGAGGGGTGTCCGCAGGACGGGGTGAGATTTTTCCTAAAGAGGACGATAGGCGCGATAATCGATTTCAGGGAAAATATTATCCATATATTCGACCTTTTCTAACCAACCACTGTCAATTTTGCCGATTTTAATATCCTCATACAGTTTATTAAACCGCATTAAGTGCGATCGCGTGCGTCTCACTGCATAGGGAACCATAGTTCCAGTACGCATAATAAATGCCCAGTCAGAGGATTGTGCTAAAAGTAACTCCCTGGCTGCTTGGTTGAGAGCCTTCAACTCCAAATCATCTGCCGCTTCTCTCTCTGATATTTCAATCATTCGCTCCGCCGCTTTATGCAAATGTGGGTAAATCCACGTATTAGTTTCATTTAACCAATACTCGTGAAAACCCTTATAACCCCAACTAGATTGAGAAGGACGGCAAACTTGCTGACTAGGATTATCCCGTAAATAATCCGCCAAGTGGGTCATGTCGTATGTACCTTGGTCATACCAAGACTTACGGAACAGGTAATCAATGAACCAAGGACCCTCATACCACCAATGCCCAAATAATTCCGCATCATAGGGTGACACAATAATTGGTGGACGCTGCATCACACCATGAAGATGTTCTACTTGGCGTTCCCGGTTATACATAAAGTTACCTGCGTGTTCTGCGGCTTTTTCCCTTGCCCAATATGGGTCATAGAGAGCCTTGTCCGCCAATCCTAAGCCACGACCAGTAATTTTATGGTACTTAATACCCGTATTCTTACGTTGACCATTGGGCATAATGTAGGGCTTAATGTACTCATATTCCGCTTCCCAACCCAAGTCTTTATAAAACTCCCGGTATTCAGCAGCACCAGGATAGCCCACTTCCGAGGACCAAACCTGTTGGGAAGATTCATGATCCCTACCAAAAGCCGCCACCCCTGTCTCTGTAAAAATGGGGGCATAGGTACCGAATCGGGGGCGGGGACGGGCATAGAGAATACCATGTCCATCGGTGAGGAAGTAGCGTAAACCAGCATCCGCTACCATCCTTTCCAAATCTTCATAGTAAGCACATTCCGGCAGCCAAATACCCCTAGGTGGAATGCCGAAAGTTTGTTCGTAGTGTTCGCAAGCTACCTGAATTTGTGCCCATACAGCCTGGGGATACATCTTCATCAACGGTAAATAGCCGTGAGTTGCACCGCAGGTAATGATTTCTAGATTGTTGGAGTCTTGGAATCCCTTAAAAGCTGTTACCAAGTCCCCTTGATAACGCTCCCAAATTTTTCTCGTATTATTGAATTCAGAAGCGTAATGCTCGGCTAAGTATTTGAGATGACCATTTTGGGCATGATGCTCAATTTCTAATTCTGCAAGTTCTTCCAGTTTTGATAAGTGTTGGCTGTAGCGTTCTTGCAGTAACGGATCGCGTAACATTGACACCAAGGGTGGTGTCATGCTCATGGTGATTTTAAAATCAATTCCGTCTTGCTTTAACCCTTCAAATACTTGTAGTAAGGGGATATAAGTTTCTGTAATCGCTTCATAAAGCCATTCTTCCTCCAACACATAGTCACTTTCTGGGTGACGAACAAAGGGTAGATGGGCGTGGAGTACAAGAGCGACGTAGCCTATAGCCATAGTGATTCCGAGTTGTTAATTAGTTAAATTTAATCTTGGGATGGTGTCAGACAGAAATTTACAATATTTTAAGACTTTCTGGGAATAGTGGCGGGATAGGAATCAACTATTTTTGATTACTTGTGGTGATGGAAGGGGAAGCATCCTGAAAAATTTCACTAAGATTGGATTGAAGAAGGAAGAAGGAAGAAGGTTCAATGTTCCTGGGGGATTCTGACCCCCTGTAATTATAGACCAGTAAATTATAGATTTACTGGGGTTCTTAAACCCACGTTGGGCAAGGCATTCATGGCTTACCTGACATCTTGCACGCCTCGTATTAATACTGGTTTTTGATGTCATTAATAAACTCAATAACACGAAAAATCAGGTTTTTTAGCCTGCGTGGTTGCCGCGCTACCCTCGCAAGGCTTTGCTTGTATAGCCGAGGCAGTTGCGGTGGTGAGGTAGTGTGGTCTTGGGGAGCCCGCAGCGGTCTTGTGGAGCCAGTCCCTCCATTTGGGGTCTCCCCAAATGGAGGAACTGGCGTGGTTTCCCACGCTTGAGTGCAAATGGCGTGGTTTCCCCCATGAACAACTACCGAAAGGGTGAATCCTGCGGATACGCTGCGCGAGCCCCGGCATAAGCAAACTGCCGTTCACCCTTCCAGGGTGCAGGTGCAAGATATGAGCGCCCCAAGAGGGGAAGTCAAAAGTCACGCATTCAAAAGTATTAAACCTCCTCCCAACGAATGAAACTAGCACATTTTTCTTGTTTGGCTAAAAACCTTGCTATATAAGGGTTATAAAATGTGCTAGTTAAGAGTTACCTTAAAACTTATTTTTGACCCCTGCCTCCTGACTCCTGCATAGATGCCTTGCCCGTTGGCGTAGCCGCCCGCTCAAGGGCTAGGGCTGATAAAACTCTTGCTTACCGGCGTTATCGTAAAGTAGGAATATAAATGGTGATGCTATGGAGGCAACACCACCAAGTTTATGCCTGAAAATAACGCTCAAACCCAACTTAAACGACAATTAGGGGTATTTGCTGCTACCCTGATGGGACTGGGTTCCATTGTCGGTACGGGTGTATTTGTAAGTATTGGTATTGCTGCTGGCATTGCTGGTTCGGGGGTAATCATAGCGGTAGCAATTGGGGCAATAGTCGCCACCTGCAACGGACTCAACAGTGCCCAATTAGCTGCCAGTCATCCTGTAAGTGGTGGAACCTATGAATATGGCTACAGATACCTGACTCCAGCTTGGGGCTTTATCGCAGGCTGGATGTTTTTAGTGGCAAAGACAGCTTCCGCAGCAACGGCTGCTTTGGGTTTTGCTGGCTACCTTATACAGCTTGGTGGTTGGGATACCAATTTATTAATCCCCCTTGCCTTAATAGCTGCGATCGCTATGACTTTAATTGTTCTCAATGGTATTCGTAGATCCCATATTGCTAATGCGATCATTGTATCGGTAACCCTACTTTCTTTATGCTTTTTTATCCTTACCTGCTTTCCTCAAGCAATCCAAGAGGGAGGGAATAATCTGACTCCTTTATTTACTGCTTCCTGGGCAAATATACTTAATGCCAGTGCTTTGATGTTCGTTGCCTATACGGGGTATGGTCGTATTGCTACCTTGGGAGAAGAAGCGCGATCGCCTAGAAAAACTATTCCTCAAGCCATAATTTTTTGCTTGCTGTTGGTCATGTTACTTTATATGGCAGTGGCAGCAGTAAGTATTGCAGCAGTTGGGATCGATACTTTTAATACTTCCACATATTCAGCAAATACCGCACCCTTAGAGAGAATAGCCCAAACAGTTGTGGGAAAGAGTGGTGCTTTAGTTGTAACAGTGGGTGCAATGACAGCCATGCTGGGAGTATTACTCAACTTAATTCTTGGCTTATCGCGAGTTTTGTTAGCAATGGGTCGTCGTGGTGATGCACCAAGATTCTTAGCCCGTTTAAACCAACAACAAACCACTCCCTACTGGGCTGTATTATTTGTTGGTATTGGTATTTGCTTATTAATCTTGTTAGGAAATGTAAAAACCACTTGGTCTTTCAGTGCCTTTACCGTCCTGATTTACTATGGGATTACCAACTTAGCAGCTTTACAACTAGCTCCATCAGCAAGGCTTTATCCGATTTGGATAACTTGGTTAGGTCTAGGATCTTGTTTATTTCTTGCTTTCTGGGTAGATTCACTTGTCTGGCAAATAGGTTTAGGCTTGATAGTTGTTGGTTTAATTTGGCACAAAATTAGGAAATAGATGTAGAAATAACCATTGTGGGTATTTTACCAGGGAACATGGAGAAGAAAATGTTTCCTTATCCCCTGATGAATTTTGTGCCAAATTTCTTAAATGACTAAATATCAGTCAGATTTAGCATCTTGATACATCTTTAAGTTCCAGGTATACATACCAATTTTTCCAGGAACTCGAGAGAATCTACCGATTCTATGACCTCTGGAGAGTTCATTGAGAACTGCACTTTTAATGTGTCTGATTTGGTCATCAGTGAGTTCGCCATAGATCCCCTCCATGATTTCGGCCACACTAAAAGCTTTTTTGGGTCTGTCTTGCAGTAATGATGAAACTGCATCAATGAGAAATTTACCCTCATATTTAGGTATTAAGGGAATACTCCTAGTTTTGGGAATGAGCAAAGGTTTCTTGGCAATTTTTTTGCCGGCTTGAGATTTAGCTTTACCCTTTTTGTGGGGTACTTTACTTATGTCATAAGTATAACAACCGGGTTCGTCCGGAACAGCATACCAATAGCCCTTTTCTTTCCCATGAGTGAGTGAGGAGTGAACCCGACCTTTAACTACCTTAAATACAGTTGGTTCCAAGTCTCCATAAAGTGATCTCACTACAAAATCGATATGGCATACGGTTCCCACATTCTTTTCTAATATCTTTTCGATAGCTTGAATGCGGCTTAATGCTCGATGCTCGGTTAATAATGGGATCTCAGACCAATGGCTAGAGCTGGGGTAGTTAATTGCGGATGTTCCCGGAAGGGAAGAGGAAACTGTTTCTTGAGAAGGTAAAGCATTCAACTCTAAACTATCCGAGTCTTGTAATTGAGGGTGGATAGACTCAGGTTTTGGCAAACTGGCAATCCCATTATTTGGTGATGGTAAAGCAGATGCTACATTTTGCCCCATACTAGGTTGACTATCTGTGGGGCGAGTGCCAGACCAACTCGATAATAAACCTTCTACATGGATAAGTTGCGATTGTGCTTGCTTATATAAAGTTTCGTACTCTTCGACAAGACGAGCATAATGTTCTCGTAACTCTAATAGAGGTTGCAGAATCGGTTCTAGCAAAGAGTTGGGAGGAGGTTGTAATTGTCCGTGCATTTAGTGTTCGATGAAATTTTCAATTTAGTTTAAATCCAGACCGCTTTTATAAGCCATTGGTCTTGGTTTGGCTTTTTGGGAGCGCGTGACAGATTTCCTGGGCGCTTGGGGAGGACGACATTTTTCACAATATAAAGGTCTAGGTCCATATGTTTCACGTTTTGTACTCCGATCACATTGTTTGCAGACAAAGTTAAAGACCCTAGTATGAATCAGTCGTTGATGTGCTCTGACAGTGTACTCTCTAACGTGTACGTACTTGCTTGCCATAGTTAATGATCTATTTTCGTCTTATCAATATAGCTATTCCAGCAGATAAAGTCTCATCAGTATGTATCCAAGTACAATTTTTGCTCACAAAAAATGACTTGTTGTCTAAATAGGGAGGAAACACTCTTTATGGGTTCATTCATGAAGATACCCAAAATTAAACCATAGCCCATACTTGATTTTATCCGCAGATTCACGGGAAAATGACTGGTCCTATTCTCTTCAAATAGAAGATTACAATCTGGGAGTGGGTGGAAACTCCCATACTATAATTTTAAATATCTTCCCATAAATGTTGACAATCAAACTTTTCAGACTATAAATAATCGTTCGCATTCACCAAAATTAAATTCTTCTCTACGGTTAAAGTTGAGAAGTTGAGGAAACTTCTCTAAGTAAGTCTATAGTATCAACTAACTAAATCCTAGACTTTATCAGCTAAACATAATTTAGTGATTTATGTAAGTAGCAATTTTCCCCTTTCTCAAGCCTCTAGAACGAACCATAAAGACTACCGAAGGCATACTTATGCTGGCTCTGCCAAGCTCGGTGTTCTTAAGTAAAGCTTCTCTGTTGGGGCAACCACCCTGTTAATGGCTAAGAGAAAGGACGGGGCTTGTATCCCATTATTCTCGGTCAGCAAACATAATATTATTTGTAAAGTTTTTTCGCAATTTGATTATCTATGACAAAAGCAATTTGTCATAGATTGGTTTTAATCGAAAATGATAACACTCTTACGGGAAGCCACTGGTACATCTACGCCCTTCAAAATCGAGGGTAAATTTTCTGTTAAGATTTCCCGTTCGGCTGAGCTCACGGTCGAAGCCTGTTAATAGTTTCCTTCCATCACGAGTAATTTCACGTTGACGGAGTCTGCCTTGCGGGCTGATCAAACTGGATTCCTATAGAAGTAATTGTAGCGACCTGAAATCATAATCGCTTCGACCCGAAATCATCCGCGTTTTGAGACCACATTAAATGAAACTATAAAATCGCCTCGACCCACATTATTTGAAACTGAGACC
>JAAUYI010075741.1_pt1 | contig 41540 bp, 38 predicted proteins | sample 7278041 | NCBI WGS metagenome assembly JAAUYI01 (sample SAMN14350216, study PRJNA611818) | marine sediment metagenome | isolation source: surface marine sediment (0.6m) | place: French Polynesia: Moorea | collected 2018-08
AGCCATTTATGAGCTGTTGATCTAGGAACATAGCGACTAGGGTTTATAGGGAGGTCTTTCCATCGACAACCAGGAACAAGACGATACAGTATCGAGTTCCAGACCTTTCTCCTATCACTTTTAGGGGTACCCTTCTCTAAAGGTGGAGTCTAACTCATAAGTTCTTGTATAAGAAACCACTGTCTATCTGATAACTCTAAAAATGCTTGCGCTACTATGCATCTCCTGCTAAAAAACGGAAAACATTTTACCAAATCAATGATTTAGTTGGATAGGTTCATAGAAACCTACTGTTGGGTATAGACTGAAAACTTATCCAAACGCGCCTTTGTTTGAGAATGGCACGCCCAAAAAAAGCCTGAAGCAATTTTTATTCAAGCTGTAGCTAGGTTGATTTAAAGTCGGAGTGATTTTGACGACTAACCCCTGCTTAGTAAGGTTTCGCTTTCTTTCAATTTTAATGAAAGGAAGGCTAGAAGGTTTAAGAAAGCTTTTTCTTGAACCTGTTCCTCAGTGCTCATAGCGTTGCTCGATTGGACGAGCTTTTGAAGAAAAGATGTATATAGAACGTCCATAATAACCTCAAAAAAATAATAGTTATCTTCAGAAAATTTATTCATATTAGTAATTTTATAACAATACTAAAAACCCATCTTTAATTAAATTAATAAATTTTTACTTTACAAATCGAGTTAATTCTTGATTTTTTTCCTGCATAGCTGAGAGCTTCATGTATTTTCAACGTAATAATTTTAATTTTGCTTGGTTTATAGACTTGCTCTCTTATTTCTGTTATTGTTGTTGAGGCAGATAGAATTCCGACACATGAATAGCGACTCCGAACGGTTGATGGATTTAAACTGAAGCTTATCCATTTTACTGGAACTCGCTACTGCGATGAAAGGTTTTTTTCTGGTTCCTTTTGACTTCTTTTTAAAAAAAGAGTGGCCAAACCTATATCCCTTATGCTCTTTTAGTTTAGCTTCGGGATGCAAGAGCACGAGCTTCCAAAGGTAAAAGGCTGCATCAAACTCTACAAAAAGAGCGCGCGTGCTCCACTTTGCATTCAGGCTTTACTCAAGAAATGTCAAGTACCTTTACATCAAACTTAAGTGTTTTCCCTGCAAAAGGATGATTAAAGTCGAGAATGATCTCTTCTCCCTCAATACTCACAACCTTTATCAACATTTCTCCAAATTGCTCATCAGCTACAACGAGAAGAGCGCCTTCAAATCTTAAATCTTCAGGGATCAAATTTGCTGCGACTTTTTTAAAGGCATGAGGATTTACCTCTCCATAAGCATATTGAGGCTCGAGCGTAATTTCTTTGTTATCTCCAACGTCTAATCCTCGAAGAGCCTCTTCAAGTGCTGGTAAGATTTGCTGCGATCCAACAAGAAAGATGAGGGGATCTTTCCCCACGTTACTATCGATTTGTGTGTTATTATCTGAAAACACACTATATTCAATAGCAACTTGTTTCCCTTTTTCTATCATGGCTTTCCCCTCCCCTATGAAAGTATCAATCTTTTTTGTAGCAGTCCCTTACTTTAGTATGACAGATGTGATTAATTTAGTAAACTCAGGATCTGCGGCGCAGCATAGCTGAAAATAAAGTCAGCGCCCGCTCGCTTCATAGAAATAAGAGACTCATAAAAAATGGCTTGTGCATCAAGAAATCCTTTTTCTTCAGCTGCTATGATCATTGCATACTCTCCGCTCACATGGTAAGCCCCAACAGGGAGAGAACTTTTTTCTTTGATAGCAAAAATGACGTCTAAGTAAGGAAGTCCAGGTTTAACGAGGAGCATATCAGCTCCTTCTTCTTCATCTAGAAGGGCTTCTCTTAGAGCTTCTACTCGATTCGAAGGATCCATTTGGTAGGTTTTTTTATCGCCGAATGAGAGAGAGGTCTGAATAGCAGTCCGAAAAGGCCCATAAAAAGCTGAGGCATATTTTGCTGTATAGGAAAGGATAGAGATGTCACTATACTCTTCTTTATCAAGAGCTTCTCGGATAGCTTTGACCCTTCCATCCATCATATCGCTAGGGGCAACAATGTCACATCCAGCTGAAGCATAACAAATGGCTTGCTTGACAAGTGCTTCTAATGTTGTATCATTATCGACTTCTCCTTTGAGATTCGTGATTCCATCGTGTCCGTGAGAAGTGAAAGGATCGAGGGCAATATCACTAATAATACAAAGACTTGGGATTTCCTTTTTGATTGTTTGGATCGCTTGAGGGATTAAAGAGTAAGCGTTCCAGGCTTCACTTCCTTGATCATTTTTTAGACTGGGATCGATAACGGGGAAAAGAGCAATGCCAGGAATCCCTTGGGTATGAAGAAGCTCTGCCTCTTTGAGAATCAAATCCACCGACAAACGATCGATGCGAGGCATTGAGGGGATGGGTTGGCGGCATTTTTCCCCATCAAGGACAAAAAAAGGAACAATAAGATCGCTAGCTTGAAGAGTCTTTTCTCTAATTAGAGAGCGGACGGCTGGAGATTTCCGGTTCCGCCTTGGACGTTTCAAAAAGTTATACTCTGTTTTTACAGTCATGATACCTCCTCATTAGAAATTCTAAAACCTGAGGCCTATTTGATACCCATTTCCAAAATTGGTATAAATACCATTCAGAAAGTTAAACGATCAACAATTGTTTGATCAACAAAGCTTGATGTTATAGCAGCAAGTGAAGGAACTTTTAAAATGATCATTTTTTTTGTTTGACAAAATTAACCACAATTTTTATTCAAAACACGCCGTAAAACCTGCTTCCTTGAGTTGAGAGGATATAAGGCGCTTTTCTCATGTTGGAGTTTTTGGCTCTCAATCTATTTTCTCCATAGAAAATATGATTTGAAGGATTCACGGGCTAAAAGTATACTTCGAAAAGCGGCAGGGCATGCCGTATTAGCCTGCGCTCGAGGAAGCGTTAGCAGCCTCTAAGAAGCAGAAACCTCTGAACATGGGTGACCTAGTTTCAGCCTGAGAAATCAGGAATCTTCTTCCTTTAGGGAAGAGAGGATGTCAAGCGTTAGCCTTTCCTATCGAAAGATAGGGTTACCAAAAAAGAGAGAAAAAGTTAGACTAGCTTCCTTAGATGCAAGCTGAAAAAATAGGGAGCTCATGCATGTTAAACGACTGTGAAGAATTTTCTGAATCGCAACTTAAGATTATCAAGAAATATGTGACAAATCCTTCGAGTCACATTTTTTGTCTCCGCAACCTCCCTGAGGTTGTTAAGGGAGCTCTTTTTTCCCGCTATTCAAGATCAAGCTTAGGTCTTCGTTCTCTTCTGTTGAAAGAATTTATCCTCAAAGAAGAAACGGCGTTTTCATCGATTTCTGGTTTGAAAGAGGAAGAAAATGGCAACGCATTAGAAGATCAGAGTATTGCTATCAAGAAAGCGCAAAATTTTTACGATAGGATTCTTGATGGTTATGGAGATGATTCTATTGGAGAACTTGGAGGAGCCCACTTAGCAATTGAAAACGTCTCTATGATTGCTGCTAAGGCTATTGAGGATGCTCGAATTGGCGGGTCTCCTCTTGAAAAATCAACCCGTTATATTTACTTTGATCAAAAGTATGAAGGGGAATACCTTTTTTTGAGAGAACCCATTTTAATGACTTCAGCTTATCGCGACCGCTATGTTGACACCTGTAATCATCTTTTTGAAGTGTATGGAAGACTGATCCCCCCTTTGACCGAACAAATGGAGAAAGATTTTCCAAAAGAACACGCTGTTTCGAAGGTTGCTTACACGGCAGCCTTGCGAGCAAAAGTTTTAGATTGTCTTAGAGGGCTCCTTCCAGCAAGCGCTCTGACAAATATGGGTGTTTATGGAAACGGAAGATTTTTTGAAACCTTAGTCCAGAAGTTAAACTGTCATAATTTATCAGAACTTCAAGAAATTGCCCGCTTTTCCCACCAAGAACTTTCTAAAGTGATGCCCTCTTTTGTCAGACGCGCTGAACTTTCCCATAAACATCAAAATTCCTACGCCGAATTCCAGGATAAGATGAATAAAGAACTTCATTTGATGAGTGAGCACTATACTCCTTCGATTCCGCCTCTGCATCAACCGATGGTTCGCCTTGTGAACTCAGATCCTGATAGCCCTGTGAAGGTGGGCGCAGCTCTTCTTTTTAACCAATCACATTGTGGACTAATGGAGCTTCAAGAAATGTGTCGCAACCTTCCAAAAGAAGACCTTTCCCGTATTTTTGAAGGAGCTTCTGCTTTTAGACAAAATCGGAGGCATAAATCTCCTCGGGCTTTAGAGCATGCCGCGTTTACTTTTGAAATCGTTGCAGATTATGGAATTTATCGTGACCTGCAGCGTCATCGTATCCTCACCCAGGAGAGGCAATTTCTCTCTTGTAACCTCGGCTACTATATTCCCAAAGAGATTCTAGGTACTGACATGGAAAAAGAGTATCGCGAAGCGATGGATCGTGCCAAAAGAACCTACGATGAAATTGCAGGAGAACTCCCTGAGGAAGCGCAATATGTGGTTCCTATGGCTTATAACATTCATTGGTATTTCCACATTAATTTACGCTCTCTGCAGTGGCTGTGTGAATTGCGCTCTTCGCCGGCGGGGCATCCGATATATCGTTACATTGCGCAAGAAATGGCAAAACAAGTTTCGCATACCTTCCCAGAGTTTGAACGCTTCTTTAAGTTCGTCGATTATGATGGCTATGAGCTCGGTCGACTCGGTCAAGAGGTGCGAGCTGTAGAAAAAATGAAAAATTAAACGGATCATTGCGTGAAAAAATCAGGAAGCGTCTTTGGGGGGACTCTTCTCATCACCGGTAGTTGTATTGGTGCTGGAATGCTTGCACTTCCAATTCTTACAGGAATTCCAGGTTTTTTTCCCTCATCTGTCATGTTTTTTATTGCTTGGTTGTTTATGTTAACAACAGCCATCTTAATGGTTGAGATTATGGGATGGTTTAAAAAACCGGTCAATCTTATCTCAATGGTTGAACATACACTGGGACCTGTAGGGAAAATTCTTTGTTGGTTTCTTTACCTCTTCCTTTTCTATGCTCTTCTTGCTGCATATATGTCGACAAGTGGCAACCATGCGAGCCTATTTCTTGAAACTACCTTTCATCTTCCTTGTCCCCAGTGGGCTGGATCTTTTTTTTTCGTGGGTCTTTTTGGTTGGCTTGTTTATCTTGGAACAAAGCCTGTTGACCACATGAACCGCTATCTCATGTATGGAAAGATGATTTCTTTTGTTTTCTTAGTGATTCTCGGGATTCAACACATTGTTCCTCGCTTTCTTCTTCATCGGGAACCAAAATATGCCCTGTTTACTTTGCCAATTTTGATTATTTCTTTCGGGTTTCATAATATGGTTCCAGTCTTAATGAAGTATATGAAAGGGGATCGAAAAAGAGTGCGGCAATCGATCTACGCAGGCTCTTTTTTAAGCGTTGCCATCTACGTGATATGGGAAGTTGTTACACTCGGCGTTCTTCCTATTGGAGAGATTGTTCATAGTTATACAATTGATGTGGATGCTTCTCAAGCTTTGAGAACCTATCTTGGATCCAATTTAATTGGTTATTCAGCACAAAGTCTTGCTTTCTGCTCAATTCTAACCTCTTTTTTAGCTCAAGCCTTAAGCCTGACGAACTTTTTAAGTGATGGATTCAAAAGCAAACCTAAGGAACGAGAAAATATAGGCATATGTTTTCTCGCACTTATTCCTCCTCTTGCTTTTTCTATTCTTTTTCCAGGCCTTTTCTTTCAGGCCTTAAACTTTGCGGGAGGCATTTGTGCGGTGATTCTCTTCGGAATTTTTCCTGCTCTCATGACTTGGATTGGGCGGTACCAAAAAGGGAACTTACTTCCGGATAGAGCTATGGGAGGACGTTTTCTTCTTATCTTGGTTCTCCTAGTTGCTTGTCTGATCTTCTTCGATCAACTCACAACCATGCTAAACTTGAACTTTCTTCCTAAACCATAACGAGGAACTTATATGAGAAAAGCCTTAATTGAAAACCATGGGTCAACATGCAAATAAACCATTACATCGGAGGAATATTACTGGTTGCCGGAACAACAATTGGTGCGGGAATGTTAGCTTTTCCCGTCTTGACTTCTTTTGTCGGGTTTCTTCCATCTATTTGCGTTTTTTTTCTTTGCTGGCTTGTCATGCTTGCCACCGCATTTTTCTTTCTTGATGTGAATCTTGCTGTAGAAGGGGAGCCTAATTTGATCTCCATGGCATATAAAACATTGGGTGGTTGGGGTAAAGGGTTGAGCTGGATTGTTTCTCTTCTTCTTCTTTATTCACTCACCGCTGCTTATATCTCTGCAAGTGCCCCTCTATTTATTTCTGCAGTTGAAGCAATGACAGGTTATACATTGCCAAGTTGGTTAGCTCCTTTTTCTCTTCCTATTATTTTTGGCTTTTTCGTTTATTTAGGAACACTCGGTGTTGATATAATCAACCGCCTATTGATGATGGGGCTGTGTATTTCTTATTTGATTTTGGTCGTTTTTTTGCCAAATCATATAGAAGGGACGCTTTTGACTCACGTGGATTGGGGCCCTACACTTGTAACATTTCCAGTAGTCATCTCTTCGTTTGGGTATCATATTATTATTCCAAGTTTGACGACTTATATGAACCATGACCGTAAGCATCTGCGCCGCACTTTGATCATCGGGAGCTTACTTCCACTAGTGATCTATATTTTATGGCAGGTATTGATTTTAGGGATTATTCCGATTTTTGGAGAAAACGGTTTAGTTAGCGCCTGGAAAGGAGGAAGTTCAGCAATCATTCCCCTTTCTCATTTTGTTCGTAACAAATGGGTAGTTATCGGTGCACACTTTTTCTCTTTTTTCGCACTTGTTACGTCGTTTTTAGGGGTCACTTTAAGTTTATCTGACTTCTTAACTGATGGTTTTAAGATAAAGAAAACTTGGGAAGGGAGATTACTTGCATGTCTAATGACATTTATTCCTCCCCTTGTTTTTGTCCTCATTTACCAAAAGGGGTTTTTTGTTGCACTTGAATATGCCGGCGCCTTTGTCACTATTTTATTGATCTTCCTCCCTGCGATGATGGCATGGAAACTCAAGACAGCAAAATTTTATCGCTCAGGATGGGGCAGGATTCTCTTAAGCTTCGTGATTCTTTTTGCCATATTTATTGTTGCTGTCGATATCCTAAAGCAATGGGGAACATTTAAGCCCCTCCTTACAAAGTATATTCAATGAAGGAACCAGAAATTACATTTACATTAGATTCAAAGTTTCAACCCGAAGGAGATCAGCCCGAGGCTATTCGTTACTTGACTGAGGGAATTGAGATGGGAAAGAGGTCTCAAGTTCTTCTTGGAATTACGGGGTCTGGTAAGACATTTACAATGGCACATGTCATTCAAAAGGCTCAAAAACCCGCGCTCATTCTTGCGCATAATAAAACGTTAGCCGCTCAACTCTATCAAGAGTTTAAAACCTTATTTCCTGAGAATGCCGTAGAGTATTTTGTTTCTTACTATGACTATTATCAACCCGAGGCTTACGTTCCAAGAACAGATACTTACATCGAAAAAGACCTTTCGATCAATGACCGTATTGAAAAACTTAGACTTCGAGCAACCTGTTCCCTGTTAGAGCGCGCTGATGTTATCATTGTTGCTTCTGTTTCTTGTATTTATGGTTTAGGCATGCCTGAATACTTTCGAGAAATGAAACTCACATTAAATGTTGGGCAGTCCTATAAAAGAGATGCTATTTTACTGCACCTTATTGAGCTCCAATATTCTCGCAATGATTTTGAACTGTCCCGTTCCCACTTTCGTGTCCGTGGAGATAGTTTGGAAATTGTTCCTGCTTATGAAGATGATTTAGGGTACCGCGCTGAATTTTTTGGAGATGAGTTAGAAAGAATCAGCGAAATTGATCCCCTCACAGGAAAAGTCAAGCGTAGAATTAAAAGTCTTGCAATTTATCCGGGATCGCACCATGTGACTCCAGAAGAGGTGCGCCTCAGTGCAATGAAAACAATTCAAGAAGAACTCAAAGAAAGATCCGCCTATTTTGCGCAGGAAAACCTCTTAGTTGAACAGCAACGCATTGAGCAAAGAACAAAATATGACCTCGAGATGATCAAAGAGATTGGCTACTGTAAAGGAGTGGAAAATTACTCTCGTCACTTTGGGGGGCGGAATCCAGGAGAGCCTCCAGCTTGCTTATTGGATTATTTTTCAAGTGATTTTCTCATTTTTATCGATGAGTCTCATCAGACCCTTCCACAAATTCATGCGATGCACAATGGAGATCGAGCTCGAAAAAAATCTTTGGTAGATTTTGGTTTTCGCCTTCCGTCAGCCTATGATAACCGCCCTTTAAAATTTGAGGAATTTTACAATCACATCCATCAAGTCATCTACGTTTCAGCCACGCCGGGTCCCTGGGAAGTTGCTGAAGCTGGTGGCGACGTTGTGCAACAAATTATCCGCCCCACAGGACTCTTAGATCCCACCATCGAAGTGAGGCCAGCAACCAATCAGGTCGATGATTCTCTCGATGAAATTCGGATTGAAACAGAAAAAGGGGGGAGAGTGCTTGTCACAACACTGACCAAGAAGCTCGCAGAAGATTTATCAAAATATCTGAATGAAATTGGGGTGAAAGCCAAATATCTTCACTCTGATATCGATACATTAGAAAGAGTTGAGATTATCAAAGATCTTCGAAGAGGTGTCTTTGATGTGCTTGTGGGGATTAACCTTTTAAGAGAGGGATTAGATATCCCAGAAGTGTCTCTTGTTACCATTCTCGATGCAGATAAAGAAGGATTTTTAAGAAGTGAAACAGCGCTTATCCAGACCTGTGGGCGTGCTGCACGCAACAGTGAAGGGCGGGTGATTATGTATGCTGATAAAAAAACGCAGTCTATTGCCAATACGCTACAAGTGACACGTGATCGGCGAAAAATTCAAAAGGCACATAACCGCAAGCATGGAATGGTTCCAAAAACGATTAAAAAAGAGTTATCCGATGATTTAGCAGAAGCTTTTCCAGACTCTAAGACTGCGGAAGAAAAGAAAGAAAAAGAAGAACTATTCCTAGATCCTAAAGAGGTTAAAGAGCGCATTGATGCGTGTCAAAAGGAGATGAAACTTGCAGCTAAAGAGTTGCGCTTTGAAGATGCGGCTCGATTCCGAGACCTCATGAACTATTACCAAGACCTTCAGCTTTTAGAAGATCATCCCGCCTAAAAAGGATGAATCTACTGTCAATAACATGTTTTCTCCAAGAAATCATCATTAACGATTCATCACGATCTATGTTTGAGAGCAAACTGACATTTTTTGAAGAAGGCTTTTGGGAAGTAGCTCCAGTATCTTGGATGCTTTAATAGGAAGAGAACCATCTGAATGCCTGCTTGAGCAAGAAGGCCCGATTGTTTCACAGTTCTAGTCCATTCCTTGCCTTCAGAATGGATTTGATCCATAAGACTTTGAAACATTTGGTTTTTCGCTGGAGATTTTTTGAGAGCTTGAGAATAGGAAGATGAGGATAAGCGGAAGGCCCCAAAAGGCTTTGGAACGTAGCCTACGCCATATTTAAGAGCGATTTGGCAGTTGATATACCAATCACAAAGGCTCAAAAGCTTTGGGTTTAAGGTGCCACATTCATCGATATATTTTTTTCGATAGATGGAACAGTTTGTATGAATGAAAAAAGTCGATTTTTTAAACAGCTTTTTAAGTGCGTGCGGCATAAAAATATGGGTCTTATCGGGAAGAGACGTTTTCTCGATAACAAGAGAGCTGGGATTACTAGCTTTAAAGTGCGTTGCTTTTCCTGTGCAAATGCCAAGGGTAGGGTTTTTTTCTAAAAGTTCCAGAGCATTTTCGAAAAACCCAGGAAGGATATAGTCGTCGGCTGAACCAAGGGCTAGATAGCTTCCTTTTGCTTCTTTAATTCCTTTGTTAATTGTTTGGACAGGACCTAAATTTTTTTTATTTTGAAGAGTTTTAATTAAGGGATATTTTTTCTGAAGAGTTTCGATAACTTTTAGGCTTGGATCGGTTGAAGCATCATCAATGATAAGCACTTCTAAGGGAGCAATAGATTGTGAAAAAATCGCGTTGCACGCCGTTTCTAAAAAAGCGCTATGGTTGTAGTTAGGGAGAATAAAAGAAAGGTCAGACATACTCATGCTTAAAAAATGCTATTTTTTCATACAGCCCAGAGTGATAAAATAGTGAGCAAGGGGAAGATACCCGGTATGAATTACTTCATCATTGGCAGAAAACATAAAAACGCATTCAAAATGTTTGCGCATTTCTTCTTCTAAACGATCATGAGAATAAATGTTCACATGTCCTTTTTTTGAGACTTCAGAAGCAAACTCTTGAGAGATTTTACTTGGCGTTCCAATTATGGCAATCCCTTCAGGTGTTAACTGTCCTGCAATCCCAGCAAGAAAGTCTGATGCGCGTTGCGGCATGATGTACTCAATCACATCAAAATTAATGATGGCATCCCATTTTTCTTCTTCAGAATTTTCTAAGAAGTCCCCCATTTCGAATGCAACAAAAGGTTCTGAGAAGTTTTTTTGAGCACGCTCAATCGCGTTCTTATCAAAATCAAAACCTTTAGCAAACCCACATTCTTTTCCGACAAGAAAAGTTCCAAGTCCTTCATTGCATCCGACATCTAAGACCCTCTTATGGGGACCAATCATTTTTGCTGCAAATTTGTAATAAGACATCGAGTGGAGAACTTTTCTGGGTGTCTTAAAAAACCAGTGCGAAGCATAGCGTCCCAAATGCATTTCAGGAGTCTCTTGCATGAATTCTTGTGTGACACATTCCCAATTTGATTTTGTTTCCTTCATAACATTCCTATACTGTTTCTATGTATTCTATTCGACATTGAGAGGTGCTTTATTTTTTATGACAAGCAACACAAATTAAATAATGTGCCATAGGGCTATAGCCAGTATGGACAATCTCATCATTCATCCCAAAAGAGAAGACATGATGAAAGAATTTCTTGAGTTTGCTGATTAATCGTTCTTGTGAGAATAAATTTACATGTCCGAGTTCACTCGCCTTAGAGGCGTAAGGAGAAGCTGTAATATTAGGCGTTCCAATCACAGCAATTCCTTTATCAGAAAGGTTCTTTACAACCGTTTCAAAATAGAGATCTTCGTAGTCGGGGAGAATATGTTCAACAACATCTAAACTGACAACTCCGTCAAAAGTTCCATAAGTATTCCCCATGAAGTCATCGTGGATGAATGTATGGTCTGTAAAATTAATTTTAGCACTTTCTACTGCAGGTCTATCGAGATCAACTCCAGTATACTCCTCAGCATTTTCAGCTAAAATCGCTGTTCCGATTCCATCGCTACATCCTAGCTCGAGAATATGAGATCTTTTTCCAAGCATTTTAGAAGAGAATTTATAACGTGAAAGAACAAAAGCCAATCGCTTAGGATCATTTCTAAAATTAAAAGACCAATGGGGACCAAGTTTATAGGTTTTTTTTACGAATAATTCAGTTGTTGCGTTCCATGCCGACTTTTCATCTAACTTAGACATCTCTTTCCTTTTGAATGGTGAACGTACATACTGACCGTGTACTCAAAATTCTTGTTCTCAATCAAATTTTTTCCGCAATAACCGGTTGCTCTGCATGTGAACTTTGAGAAACTTCTCAAAAAATTTCTGGCATTTTAACTACACTCAAGAAAATGTTACTCTAGATTTGTTTTTTCGAAAAGTAAAAACTGTATCTGCTCTTCCTGTTTCAAAACTTGGTTTTTCCTTTGCTGGCAGCGCTCCTATCTACCGCTGATTTTAAGAAATTCCCAAGTTTTGAGTGCGCGATCTGTATCACTTAGCTATTAGATGTTAACCAACAGTCACAAGGAGCTCCTTTGCATTGATAAAGATCGATATGAGTAGGGTCTAAGGGAGTGTAAAAAGAATTGTGTAAATGAAAAACTGAATGAGAGAAAATATTCTCATTCAGGAGAAAAAAAGGCAGAGCATATACCACATGCGAATGACAAGTTGAAAAATTTTACACAGGAGCCAAAAATGAATCTAGACGAAGAACTTGCAAAATGTGAGACCATGGAAGATCTCACAGGAAAAAACGGACTGATCTAGAAACTAGTCGGCGGAATGGTCGAAAAACTCCTCGAGAAAGAAATGGAGGACCATCTTGGATATGAAAAACACTCCTCTAAGGGAAACCTCTCAGGAAACAGCCGGAATGGAAAAACCAAAAAGACCGTTCATGGTTCCCAAGGCGATCTTGCAATCGAAGTCCCTCGCGATAGAAACGGAGAATTTGAGCCGAAACTGATTAAGAAAAGGGAGACGCATATCAGCTCCTTCGATAACAAAATCATCTCCATGTATGCAAGAGGGATGACAACACGAGATATCCAAAGTCCTATTAAAGAGATCTATGGAGGCGATATTTCTCCGACAATGATCTCAAAAATCACAGATAAGGTAATAAAGGAATTTACTGGTGATCTTAAGGAAGGTCTACAAAGCGCCGACAGAAGCCCGAGGAGAGAGACAAGTTTTAGCCTTAAAGGAGAAATGGGGTAAGAAATATCCAATGGCAGTCAGGCCCTGGATCCAAAATTGGGACAACTTGAAAACCTTCTTCAAGTTTCCCGATGAAATAAAAAAGTTGATTTATACAACAAATGCTGTAGAGTCATTGCACAGACAGTTTAGGAAAGTGACGAAAACGAGATCCATCTTTCCCTCAGATAGGGCTCTGATCAAGATGCTCTATCTGGCATCAGGAGACGTATCGAAGAAATGGACAATGCCAGTGAGGGGCTGGAAGGAAGCGATCTCCTACTTTGGAGTGGCCTGTGAAGCTAGGCTAGTTGAGGTAGGGGTATGATGGCCATTTACATGGTTCAGCGTGCACACTTAAATACTCTCAAGAAATCTAATAACGTGCAATAACTTTAGGTCTTTTTCTAATGAAAGATTTAATGTTCGAAACTTGATTCACTCTTCTTGCAATTCTGTAAAGTAGGGGAGATTTCCTGATGAATGTTTTAAGAGTTTTAAATCGATGAGAATCATTCTGTCCTTGCTTCCATATTCTTGTATAACGACTTTGTTGGGGAATGATGCCACATGTAGATTCAGATAATTTTTCTGCAACAAACCAAATTCCAAGCATCTTTTTACCCCATCCCCCAGAGGATAGATAATCGATAGCTCCTGACTCATATTTATAAATGGTCCATTGGTCACGCTCATGCATCCTGGAGTATTCAAAGATATTAGATTTCAAAATTTTATAGTTGTTTGCTTGATAGTAATCATAGAAAACGGTTGGACTAAACATATAAAACCCATGATCAACATGATTGTGTGAAGGACTTGCATGGATAACTATGCCACCTGGCTTTAACATTTTATGAATATTTGCAAGGCAATTGGGAAAGTGGAAGATATGTTCAAGCGTTCCTCCGTCAAAAATCGCATCATATTTTCCATGATATTTTTCTGGGATAGGCTCATTTAAATCATGGCTGATAGAACAGCCTTCATAGTTCGAATAATCTAGACTACTGACAGTATCAAAACCAACACCTTTAAACAAAGTCACATCATCAACGTACCCAATTTCCTTTAATTTAGGATCAAAAGAGAGATGAATATTTAATTTCTGGGAAGAGGTGTTTAAATGTGTTGTGAAGGTTTTCATTTGCTCAGGAGTAACGTAGGTGCATTGTCGTCCTAGTTGAAGAATCTTTCCATGAACTTTATCAGTCGTTGTTTTAAGTTCGAGCAGAAATTTAAAAGTACCTTTTGCGATTCCCATGATTTATTCTTGTGTAATTGTTTGCAACGCTTTGGTTGCGTGATCAATAAAAACCTTAGTATAGTCTAACGTAATTTTGAGTTCGAGTAGAAATTTAAAAGCGGCTTTAGCAACTCCCATGATTTACTCCTTATAATTATTTGAGACTGTTTTAATCGCATGGTCGATGGAAATTGGAGTATAATCTAATAAATCAAAAACTTTTTCAGAGATAAGAGAGGTATTTGTGGGGCGAGATATCAAAGGATTAAGATCATTGAGTTGAATAGGATGTATATTTCCTTTTGAAACAGCTAATGCTGTAGCTAATTTTTCTGCTAACTGCAATCGACTGACTTTATCCTTTCCTCCTAAATTTAAAAGTCCTTTGTAATTATTTTCTATGAGTTTAAGGATGACTACAACGAGATCATCAATGACTAAAGGACAAAAAATTTGATCGGTTGCTACTTTAAGAGAGAATCCTTCAGTTAAATTTTTTGCCATCTCATCTATAAGAGTTCCATCGCCTCTTTCTAATGAGTAGATTTTAGAAAGGCGTAGAATGAGATGGTTTCCCCCAGAAACGTTAGCGATGCGACTTTCAAGTTCTCCTTTTTGGCTGCCGTAGACTGTTGTCGGACCAAGTAAGGAATTTTCAAGGTAATCTCCTTTTTTTCCTGAAAAAACGTAGTCAGTAGAGAACAAAATAGGAAAAATTCCTTTATCAAGAAGGAGTGCAGTCAGCTTAAGGGTTCCTTCAACGTTAATTTGATGTGTTTCATCTGGATGTTTCTCACAATAAGCAATGTTTGCACAAGCAGCAGCAATAATAGCATAGCGAAGAGATTGAGTTGGAATAGCGTCTAGAGAAGGGCTTTTAAGATCGATATGGTAGGGAGCGTCTTTTCGTGCTGCATAATATTTGGGTTTAATCGCTTTGCAAAGATGCTTTCCTATAAAGCCATTGGAACCAATAACAATCAACGCTTCATTCATAAAAAAGCTATACCGATACCAATGCTAACCCATCTTTTTTCTTAGATTGCAAGTCCCAAAGATGAGCATATTTTTGGTTATGATCGATTAATTCTTCATGCGTTCCTTGTTCTAGAACTTTTCCTTGATCAAGGACAACAATTTGGTCTGCAGAGGTGATGGTTGATAACCGGTGTGCAATGACAATAAATGTGCAGTCCTTCCGGTATATTTCTATCGTTTTTTGAATGATTTGTTCATTGTGACTATCTAGATTACTTGTAGCTTCATCAAAAATCATTAGGTCAGGATTTCTTATAAGAGCTCTAGCAATCGCAATCCTTTGTGCTTCTCCCCCAGAAATTTTGTACCCATGTTCTCCTAATGCAGAGTTAAGGCCATCGGGGAGATTTTTTACCACCTCATAGCACCCTGAAAATTTACAAACATCATAGATTTCTTTATCGGTTGCTCTAGTTCCAAAACAAATGTTTTCCCTTGCTGTATCGTTGAAAATCATTGTGTTTTGCGTGACAACGCCTATTCTTGAGCGCCAACTTTTAATGTTATACTTTTTCAAATCGACACCATCGACTAAAATTTTTCCACTAGAAGGGTGAAATAGTCGTGTGAGCAGCTGAATAAGTGTTGTTTTTCCAGCGCCTGATAGTCCAACGATGGCCGTCATTTTTTTGTGAGGAATCTTAATGGAGACATTGTTCAATGCTTTTTTGTCTTTGAGGGGATACTTAAATGAAATGTTAGAAAAAGTGATCTCTTTTTTAATTTCTGGCACTTTTTCACCCAATTCGGATTCAAAACCTTTGTCCTCTTTCGTCAAGATCTCATTGAACTTAAGGACTGACCCTGCTTGGGTGGCTATTTTTCCAAACTGTTCAAGGAATTCTCTTGAGGTTGTTGTAAAGCGATAAGCAATTGCAATGTAGGTTAAAACAAGAGGCAGTGAATGGTTTTGAGTGACAACAAGAAAAAAAGAGCTAAGTGCGAGAGTTGCTCCCATCATGATCATACTAAAGACTTCAACAATGGCAGTGAGTAAGCTTTGATATTGAGCATCTCCTCGTTGGAACTCTTGCATCTTTGCCATCACGCCATGACTTTTTTTGAGGATGACTTTCTGCATTCCAAAAATGTGAATCAGTTTGATTCCACTAATTGCCTGAACAATATCATTACTAAACTTTAGAAGTTGATGGGCGCAGTTTGCAGAATACTTACAAATGGTCATGAGTAGTTTTTTATAAGCAAAGCCAGAAAGACAGAAGAAGCAGCTGAAAAAAAGTGTTAGAGGGACTGATACCTTGAATAAGATCGTTGCAAGCATAACAAGAATAAAGAACAAGATGACACTCTTATGAGCCGCTTGAAGAAGGAAAATAATGGCTTGGGAGGGAATTTGTGCATAATTGGTAAGTTCTCCTGTTTTATAGTTGCTCACAGTTTGAAAATCAAAAGAGAGGATATGTTCATAAATATTTTGATGAATAGCGCTAGAAATTTTCGCGTTCAGTTTGGCTGCTTGAAGAGAAGAGAAGTAAATCACACAAGATTTCAGAACTTGCGCTCCAATAGCTAGTAGGAGAACAATAATGAAAAGCTTGCTTGAAGAGATATCTCGAAAATGTAATAGATTTCCCATCTTTTTGAAGATTGGATGACTCTCAAAAGCTCCCATTCCACGTCCATTTAAAACGTAAAGAGCACATAGCAATAAACCAAAGGTCAATCCTTCTAAAAGAGCGGTTACACTTGCTGGAGTTGAAATCAGTAGGAATTTAACGAGATCTTTCTTTTTACTTTTAAAAATCACGTTGTAAACATTACGAATAATTGTTTTTTGTTGGCTCAGCATAGTATTTCAGTTTTTAAAACAAGTGACTAGTCGTTTTTTATAGGGCTGATATTGTTGTAAAAAGCTTTCTATTTATCAATGTCCTTATGCTTTATGAATGTATTGAAGCGGCTGCTCTTTAATGGCATCAAAATGGGAATTTACCCAGTTGACAGTTTGGTTAATTCCTTCTTCTAAAGAGATCTCTGGTTTCCAGCCTAGCTCTATGCGGATCTTTGATGAGTCAATGGTGTAAGCTTTATCTTGCCCTAGGCGCTCTGGTGCGATTTCTACGGATTCTTCAAAAGAAACTCCCATGTTACCGCAGATGGTTTGGACGACATCTTTAACCGCAACCCCCTGGTCTGGAGAAATATGGTAGATCTCTCCAGCTTTGCCTTTTTCCATTGCCAGGAGTTCGCCGTTCGATACATCTCGAATATGAATATACGATTTTACAGCGGCCCCACCCCCATGGAGTTGAATCTTTTTGTTATTTTGGATGTAAATCGCTGTTCGAGGAATGATTTTGAAAAGTTGTTGGTGGGCTCCGTACACATTGGTTGCTCGGATCATCACAAGAGGAAAGGCGAAATTTTTATAAAAAGTAAAAAGAGAAAGATCGCCAGCCGCTTTTGATGCAGCGTAAGGTGTCGAGGGGTTAACGGGGGTATCTTCTTTAATGAATCCTTCGCAACTTCCATAGACTTCTGGAGATGAGATATGGATATATTTTTTTAAAAACGTTTTATCTTTAAGGAGATTGGCAAGATTTGTCAAAGCAACAGCATTGGTTTGAAACCAATGCTCTGGGTTTTCCCAACTCGGTCCCACCTCACTTTGTGCAGCAAAATTGACAATGTATTCGGGCTGGAAAGTTTCCAGGAGATGGTCAAGTTTAGAAATGTCTCGATTCAAATCCATTTGCTCGAAAGTAAATCGAGAAGAGTTTTTTGCGCGATAGGGAAGGAATAGGGGGCTTTTCTCTGCAGAGCGGCTGATCCCAATGACCTCATAGCCTCCCTTTTCAAGCAGAAGATCGATAAAGTCGCTTCCTGAAAATGCATTGCTGCCGATGACTAATACTTTTTTCATAGCTCTTTCCTAAAAGGGTCCAGTGAATGAAGCATCTGGAACATCTAGAGGTCCTTCACTTCTAAATTCGAGTAATTCTTGCAAAAGCATTTGGGCTTTTGATGGAAGATGAAGCGTTTTGCAAACTTCCATGGCAATGACATGATAAGAAGGGTAATAATGGTTTGAGAGTGCCCAACTTGCAGGGGTGTGTCGATCGGGATAAGAAACACGGACGGGCGGAGCTTTTAAGTCACTAAATGCTTCTTCTGCAATCGTTGCAATCACTTCTGAAGCAAAACCACAAAACTTCCAGTCGGGATCGGCAACAATTAAGCGCCCTGTTTTCCGCACAGATTTAATGATGGTTTCTTTGTCAAGTGGCTTGATGCTTCGAATATCGATCAGTTCGGCTGAGATTCCTTCTTCTTCTAAAAGTTCAACAGCTTTTCGAGCCTCGAGTGTCATGTGGGAGCAAGCGGCAATGGTAACAGCGGATCCTTCTTGAATAACGCGCGCTTTTCCAATAGGAATCTCGTACGATTTTTCTGGAACAGGGCCATGAATCTTATGCAGCCACCGGTGTTCTAGATAAATCACAGGATTATTGTCTTTAACAGCAGAAACTAGAAGTCCTTTTGCATCATAGGGAGTCGATGGCATGACAACTTTTAGTCCAGGAATGTGTCCAAAAAGACTTTGAAAAGATTGTGATTGTTGAGGTCCTTGTCCCCAGCCCCGCCCTATAACAAGCCTGATGAGCAAGGATGCTTTCATTTGGTCCCCAAACATATAATGCCATTTCGCAGCATTATTGATCAGTTGGTCCAATGCGAGAAGAAAAAAATCAACCCTTTGGAACGTTAAGATTGGGCGCATTCCTCGACTCGCACTTCCAATCGCAACCCCTGTCATTGCATTTTCTGAGATGGGCATATCCATGACCCTATCTGGGCCAAATTTATCTTTAAGACCTCGTGTTGTTCCAAAGGTTCCTTTTGGATCAGGAACGCCTAGGCCCATCACATAAACAGAGGGATCTGTTTCTAAAAGATGGGCCGTCCCTTCAAGAATTGCTTCATTGAACTGAATATTTCTTTCCATGTCTGCTACTCCGCATAAGCCCATTCATAATCGAGATCAAATTGTGGATAGGGGCTCTCTTTTGCAAAAATAAAGGCATCTTTGATCTCTTCTTCGATTGTCATTTCTAGTGCATCCAATTCATGATCTGTCGCAACTTTTTCCGTTAAGAGTTTATCGCGATAGGTTTTAATAGGACATTTATCAAGCCAGTTGTTAAATTCTTCCTCGCTGCGGTAGCCTAAATCGGTATCAAAATTTGGACCACAGTGCTCACAAAGACGGTAGGTGTCTAATTCAATATAAGAGGGACCATTCCCAGAACGGATAGAAGCGACGGCATCCAGTGCTAATTGATACGTTTCTTCGACGTTGTTACCATTTCCTCGTTTTGCAAACATTCCATGTGCTTCAGCGATTTTTACACGATCTCTTGTTAAAGCTTGTCGGATGTTAATAGGAGAATGCATGGAATAGAGGTTGTTTTCGCATACAAACAGAATGGGAAGATTTTTGAGGGTTGCAAAGTTTAAACTTTCTGCAAAGGCCCCTTCTTCTGTTGCTCCTTCTCCAAAAAAGGAAGCAGTGATTTTCTTGTCATTTTTTAATCGCGAAGTGAAAGCAAGTCCAGTGGCAATAGGTATGCCTCCCCCTGCAATCGGTGTTGCTCCCATCATGCCTACTGAAAGATCGATGAGATGCACCGATCCCCCTCTTCCAAGTGAGCAACCCGTTTTTTTTCCATGTAGCTCTGCGAGCATTTTTTTAAGGTCTCCTCCCCTAGCAAGATAGTGGGCGTGGCAGCGATGGGTACTCATCACTAGATCCTCATCTTTTAGCGCCTCAGAAACGCCAACAGCAACCCCTTCCTGACCAATACTAAGGTAGGTAGGACAGCGCATTTTTTGTTCCGAATAACGAGCAGCAATTGCCTCTTCAATACGGCGGATACGAAGCATTTTAAAAAATAGATCTATTGCGTTCACTTGAGCAACCTCGTGAGAAATTTATTGAAAAGAGTTTTCCTTATTGCCTCTTTATTCCCGATGATCTGGACACTAAGTGCCGATGCAATCGATCCTAGGAATCCGGAGATGGCTATTGGGTATCTTTTAGCGGCGCACATAGCAGCCATGGCAAAAAAGCTATCTCCTGCGCCCACACGATCGATTGTAGTTGTGACAAGAGCTGGGATATGAAGCTCTGATTCATTTTCAGAAAAACAATAGACGCCGCGAATGCCTTGAGTAATAAATGTGTTTGAGCAGTTTAAGAATTTAGAGATATCATAAGCGATACCGCCCATAGAACTGTAACGGTCATGGGCTGAAAGGCGCAGTTCTGGTTCATTCAGAGAAATACAATCAGCCCGTCGATAATGGGTTACAACGTTAAAACCTCGATTTCCACTATTTGTTTGGGTATTAATGGCCAAGAAGTTGGGTAAATCGCAAAGCGCATCAATAATGGAAGGATTTATGAACCCATTCCCAAAATCACACACGAGGATAAGATCAAAATCCTTTGTCTCTTCTTTTAAGTATTGAATGATTTGCTCGGTTTCTTTGTCTATTAAAAGGGAATCGTTTGTTGAATATGTTTCAAAAAGTTTCGACAACCGTGTTCCTTCTTTTGTGACATAACGTTTTTTAGTTAGAGTCGAGTGGTTAGGAAGATAGATAAACTCTTTCTTAACTTTAGGGTCCATCAATTCATGGATTATCGTTTGATGGGGACAGTTTTGACCAATCGATGTGAGGAGAGAGACATGATCTGAAAATTGGGCAATATGGTTTGCAATGACTAAAGAACCCCCTAAATACCTTTCATTTTCTCTGTTCCGTGCAACCATATGGAGTCCTTTCGCAGATTGCCCTATTGGTTCGGTGAATTGATATTCATCAATGATAGCATCTCCAACGATAAGAATACGAAGATCTTTTAGAGCATCCACTCTATGGATGAGAGTATCAATTGAATAGGTTTGTTTAATTTCTGCGAGAAAAGCGCGAAGCTTTGGATGGGTATTTTCGAAGTGTTGGTTCAAAAGGGATGATGAGCTAAAAACAATAGCATCGGTGTAGTAAACAGTCCCACTTACCTCTTGGACAGCGCGCACTTCGTCAGCAATTTTCCCAGTAATGTCTTTAGCATGATCAGAGTACTCTTTCCCCTTCACATAGACATGGGGTTTTATCTTTTGAATGCAATCAGTAGCATCGGGAGCATCATTTAAAACAACATAATCAATACAATTCAAAGCGGCAAGGGTCTCAGCACGCAAACTCTCATTGAAAGCCGGGCGACTAGGCCCCTTATTCACAAAGCGATCAGTAGTTAGAGATACAACAAGTTTTGTCCCCTGTTTTCTAGCGTCTTCAAAGTGTCTGATATGTCCTGGATGAAGGAGATCGAAGACTCCATGGCAGTGAACAATTTTTTCTCCTTCTTTCTTTTTTTTCTCTAGAATTTTTTCAAGTTCTTCGAAAGTTTTAATCTTACTCGGCATGACGTAAAGAGCCTGCTGGTTTGTTAATTAAACGATTAAAGTTCCATGAATCAATGATTGTATGCAAGAGAAAAAAGTGCCCCATCTCGACCAATCCATAGTCGATAATAGGGAAGTACAGATTCAAATCTCCCAAACTTCGAAGCGGATTGTGAGGCTTAAATCCACTTAGGGTGATCATCGGGATCTTTTTCGACTTTGCAATAGCTCCAGCATGCAAAATGTTTTGAGAGTTTCCTGAGCTACTGACACAAACTAAAAGATCATTTCTTTTTAAGAGTAGGTTTAAAGGTCTCGAGAAAACTTGATCGTAGCCATAGTCATTGGAAATACAAGTCATGACATTTGAATCATAAAGTGTTTGAGACGAAATTTTCAATCTATTGAGAAGATCGATAGAAAAATGAGAAGCAATACCGGCGCTTCCCCCATTACCGACAACAAAGACCGTTCCATCATTTTTCTTAGTCTGGAGTAAAAAGGAATGAAAGATTTGAAGCGCTTGGTTTTGGGTGACTTCTCTTTCTGTAGAAGAGTAGATGCATTTTTTGATCACTTCTGAAAGTTCTTCAAGTCTTTTTGTAAACATACAGTTTCTCTTATGATAAATATTGAAACCAAGTTTTCGTTGCTTTTTTGATACTTTCTTTTTCCCACAAAGGAGCATCTTTAAAATCATTAATCGTTTCCAAAAGTTTCGAGACTCCTTCTTCAAAGGGAGTTTCTACTTTAAATCCCAGCATTTTCTCAATTTTATTCACATCTGCAAAGGTTGCATCTGGTTCTCCTGGACGTTTTGGAATATTGATCGAATCGTGATTTAAAAGTTTAACAATGTGATTAACCGAATAGTGGTCTCCACTGCCGACGTTGAAAATTTCTCCAGAAATAGAAGATTCTGCCGCTTTAAGAAAAGCTCTTGCTACATCTTTGACAAAGGTGAAATCTCTTGTTTGCGAGCCATCCCCAACAACTGTTAAAGGCTTATTGTTCAGTTTTTGTGTCAGAAAGACTCCAAAAACAGCGCCATAGATTCCTGTTGTCCGAGCTTTTGGACCAAAGACATTGAAAAGTCTAAGAGACAGAGCAGGGAGTTTATAGACTTGCTCCCAATGCATGACAAGCTCTTCTCCTAAAAACTTGGTCAGAGCATAAGGATGTTGAGGACAGATTGGCGCGGTTTCAGGGGTGGGATACACATCTGGAATTCCGTAACATGAAGAAGAGGCTGCGTAGAGGAGGCGTTTGACACCTGCTTTTTTCGAACATTCGAGGACATTGAAGGTGCCGTCGACATTGATTTCAAAGTACTCTCTAGGATTTTCAATTGAGGGGACAATGTCTGCTAAAGCAGCTAAATGAAAGACCCAGTCTATACCTTCGAAATAAGGGCGGATCTCATCAATATTTCGGATGTCTGCTTGGATAAATTGAAGGCGAGGGTGCCCTTTAAATGCATTAAAGTTGCTCATACGTCCAGAAAGTAGATTATCTAATGCAACGACATGATGTCCTGTTTGCACAAGAAGCTCGGTCAGGTGACTTCCAATGAAGCCGGCTCCTCCTATAACTAGTGCTTTCATTTAGAGATTGACCGCCTTCATTGTTTTAATGTTAAAATAGCGCTTATCTTCAAGGGAATTTGGAAGTTTTCCTGTATTAAAAGCTTCCATCAGTCCTTCTACTGCATCTTCGATTGTATACTCTGCTGTAAAGGCAAGGGTATCAGCAATTTTTTGTGATGAAACATGATAGGAGCGGTTGTCATCTGTGGGAATGGTTTCAAGTTCAACAGCTTTCGTTTTTTCAACTGTTGTTTTAACAATTTTACCAAGATCCAATACAGAGTGGTTATGATAACCCACATTGAAAATTTCTCCTTGGATTTTTTCTGCTGGCGCCTCTAAAACAAACAAATAAGCGCGCACCATATCACGAATATCAATATTTGGTCGAAGTTGCTCTCCGCCCATGACCTTAATTTTACCTGTATTATAGGCAAGGTTTGTTAGAATATTCACAACAACATCGAGGCGCTGTCTGGGTGCATAGCCACAAACCGTTGCAGGACGAAGAATGCAGCAAATAAAATCTTCACTCTTATGCTTCATAAGGATCTGTTCACATTCAGCTTTACACTTAGAGTAGTCAGTAAGTGGGGATAGCTGCATACCTTCTGTGACGTTAGGAACATCTTTGACTCCGTAAACAGAAGAGGAAGAAGCATAGATAAACCGCTTAACTCCTTTTCTCTTTGCGATCTCGACAAAGGGTTCAAAAGGGTCAAGATTAATGGATTTTCCAAGATTCGGGTCAAGTTCAAAGCTTGGATCGTTCGAAATACAGGCCAAATGAATCACATAGTCACATTTATTCAGAGCTTCTTCTAGATGCTTAAGATCTCGAATGTCTCCTTTCACAAGGGTGAGCTTTGGGTGATCCTTAACCGCATCAAAAACAGCTTCTCCATAAAGAAAAAGGTCATAAACCGTCACTGCATACCCAGCATCTAATAAAGTGGGGACTAGCAGGGAGCCAACGTAGCCTGCTCCACCAGGAACAAATACATGCACTGCCTTAAACCTTGGTTTGATTCAAAGGAGAGAATTATAACGAGATATTAGAAAATCTTGCAAGGAGTTTTGAATCACATACGGTAGGTGTGCGAAAGAAATAAAAGCTAAAAATTTTCTTTAGAGGAATAAATTTTTCCTGATTCAATTTGAGATTTTTTTGATGCGGCTATCTCTTGCGGGGGCTAATAAGTCACCTAATTCTAAAAGTAGACAGATGCATTAGCTGGTTAAATGATCTTAACGCCGGACTGCAACTAGATGGGACTACTTATCATTTGTGTGTGAAGCGTTTAGATTGATAGGACTATCGTTTTTTGGGTTAAACGATGAGTGGGGTAGTCTCGCAAATTTTTTTGAGCTCAACGGAGCCTTTGATCTTAGCCCTGAAAAATAAGCATTGTCATCCCGTTTCTTTTTCCCTTATAATTTTTCGATATGCAAGTGGCACTCATACATGATTGGTTAACAACGATTGGTGGAGCAGAAAAGGTTTTGAAATCTCTTGCCGAAACGTTGCCTTCAGATTTGTTTACTTTAGTCAAAGATCCTAAACGTTTAATCGGAACACCTTTTGAATCGATGAATATCAAGACTTCATTTATTCAAAAGCTTCCTAGAGCTGAGAAAAAATACCGCTTCTACCTTCCTCTATTTCCCCTAGCAATCGAGCAGTTTGATTTAAGCGCTTATGATCTTGTGATCTCTTCATCGCATGCAACTGCAAAAGGAGTCTTAACCCATGCTGAGCAGATCCATATCTGCTACTGTCATACTCCGATGCGCTATGCTTGGGATCTTTATCAGCAGTATCTTCGTGAATCAAACCTAAAGAGCGGGCTAAAAGGAATCCTCGCTAAGTTTTTTCTCCACTATTTAAGGATGTGGGATGCACATTCTTCAGCGCGTGTGGATGCTTATGTTGCTAACTCCCATTATGTAGCACGGCGCATTAAGAAGCTTTACCAAAGAAAAGCCTCTGTGATTTACCCTCCTGTTAATCTCGATTATTTTGACCTTGAAGAGAATAAGGAAGATTTTTATCTAACCGTTTCAAGAATGGTTCCCTACAAGAAAATAGATCTCATCGTGGAGGCGTTTAGTCAGATGCCTGATAAGAAACTCGTTGTAATAGGTGATGGTCCTGAGAGGGAGAAAATCAAAGGAAAAGCTAAGAAAAACATTGAGATTCTCGGTTTCCAGGATGACCAAATACTTCGTAACTATCTACAAAAAGCAAAGGGTTTTATCTTTGCTGCTTTAGAAGATTTTGGCATTCTTCCTGTAGAAGCACAAGCATGTGGTACACCTGTTATTGCTTTTGGAAAGGGAGGGGCATTAGAAACTGTCATTGATCAACAAACAGGACTTTTTTTCCCAGAGCAAACGGTATCATCATTGATAAAAGCGGTTGAAACGTTTGAAAAAAAGGTATTTGATTCCAAAGTTGTTCGTACACATGCTGAAACTTTCCGAGAAGAGGTTTTCAAAGAAAAATTTCAAGCGCTTGTCCGCGAAAAATGCGAAGTGTTCCAGCGCATTCGAGAAAACCATTTTAAATAAGCACTGAAAAAAAGCAAGGAAAGCCATGTAATGTGGTGGTGCATGTTATGATCTCCCCTCAAGCAAAAAAAGCGGTTTCAAGTTTCAAACCAGTTATTAGACCCTTCCTGAAAAAGGGCAAAATGGCAAAAGTAGTTAACCAAAAAAAGCCAAAAAAGTTTACCATAAAACTTTGAATTCAAATCTTAAACTGGTGTCTAACCATTCTTTCAATTTTGTTTTGCGTAAAGGATAGCACCTTAAATCTAAGAATTGATGTGAAAGATTTACAAAAGCAGTTTCATTTTGGAGTGTATGGTGTGATTGAAAAGGACAACCAAATATTAGTTGTCCATAAAGTAAGAGGCCCTTACCAAATGTTGATTGATTTACCAGGAGGAAAGCCAGAGCACGGTGAAAATCTTGCAAAGGCCTTAAAAAGAGAAATTTTTGAAGAAACGGGATTGATCGTTCATAGTTTTTCCTTTTTAAAGGAAACCTCATGTTTCATTAAATATTTCAATGCAAACGATATACACGTTGAGCTTTGTCATATAGGACTGATTTATCGCATTGATTCGGTAGATCTTTCAAAGCATAACTCTAATCTCTCTCAAGAAGATATCAACGGTAGTTCATGGGTAGATAGAAACTCTATTAACAAAAGTAATTGTTCTCCAATGCTTATCGAGGCTCTCGACATATAAAAAAGGTGCTTTTTTTGCACTCAATTTTACTTTTTGTCTAGCAAGCGAAGGTGCATGAGTCATTCTGTTCAAATAGGCCCGCTGGGCCAAGAACAACTCATTCACTTTCCTAACTAAAAGAACATAAAACATGAAATTATTGATAATTGAGGGTGTTGTAGCTTCAGGGAAGACCTCTGTTTTTAAAAACTTGCAGGCTCTGTTGTCTGAGCACAAACCAAACGTTTCAAAATTCTTTATCACAGAGCATCTTTCCCAAAGGATATTTGAACATATAGACGATGCAAAGGCAAAAAAAGTTCATGTACAAAAGCATGTGCGTGCAATGGTAGAGTTTATAAGGTATCTTACAAGAATTCATGACAGCTCTAAGTTTAAAAATAGGAAAACTGAATTTTTAATCATCTGCGTTGAAAGATTTTTGCTTTCATATTTAGTTGATCGATTAATAGACGACAAATTTGCAGCAGATATATTGTCTCAGTTAGCTCTAGAGAGTCCCATTCAATTTCTATTAACTGTGCCAAAAAATCAGATGCTTAGGAGAATTGAATCAACTTTGAATTTTAGGAATGATAGATGGAAGGACTATTTGTACGAGTTGTCTTCGAGAATAAATGTTGGAAACCATTTTAACGCACAACAAAAAAGGATGAAGGATTGGGCTGTAAAATTTTCTAGAAAAATGACAACTCACTGCATGGATACTGCTGAGGAAGATTATGAAGAGTATGCAATGAAGATTCTAGAGTCCTTGTAAGCAAGAATCTATGTAGAAGTAGGCAGCTACTATCATAAAGTCGATGCCATTGTTTTTGATAAATGGGAGATGCGGGATATTTCAAGCAGCTACATGACTTGCAGCGTTGTGAAAATGAATCCTGAGCCTTGACTCTATGCTCACGCCCATCTAGTCTAGAAAACCTGCAGACCACTTCCTATAAATTTTGTTATGACTCGCAATAATGAAAATAATCTTTCACAAAATTTTCTAAATCTTTAGTAGCAATTCTTTCTTGTTTCATTGAATCGCGATCCCTAATAGTAACCGTTTGATTTTTTCCCTCGAAAGTATCAAAGTCTACCGTAATGCAGATGGGAGTGCCAGTTTCGTCGTGTCTACGATATGCTTTACCAATATTACCCGTATCTTCATACTTAATTCGACCTATACCTAGCTTGTGCAATTTTTGTTTAATTTCTTTTGCTTTGCCTACAATTTTCTCATTATTACGGGCCAAAGGAACAACGGCTAGTTTGATCGGAGCAAGATGGGGTTGGAGTTTGAGGACAATTCGGGATTGTCCCTTTTCTAAGACTTCTTTGGTGTAAGCTTCTGTCAAGATAGCTAAAATGCCACGATCCAGTCCGGCTGATGGTTCAATCACAAAGGGCACTAATGGATCTTTACAATTGGTTTTTTGCAACGCTAGAACAGCCGTTGAGTGTTTGTTTGGTTTTACTTTAGAAAATATCGCTAATTCATCTTGTAATTTTGTGTGAGAAGCTAAATCAAAATCTGTTCTGTTGGCAATTCCCTCAAGCTCTTCAAATCCAAATGGGAATCTATAGGAAATGTCTGTTGTAGCTTTAGCGTAATGGGCTAACTCATCCGTTTTTTGCACCTCAAGTTTCATATTTTCAATAGATAGGCCTTGTTTAGTCCACCATTGTAAGCGATTTTTTACCCAGTAATCATGCCAATGCTCATCTGTTCCCGGTTCAACGAAAAACTCCATTTCCATCTGTTCAAATTCACGCGTTCTAAAAATAAAATTTCTTGGGGTCACCTCATTTCTAAATGCTTTACCAATTTGGGCTATGCCGAACGGGAGTTTACGTGCGGTGGTGTCGATAACATTTTTAAAATTTGTAAATATACCTTGAGCGGTCTCTGGCCTTAGGTAAGCGTAAGATTTGCTCTCATCAACGGGACCAAGGGTCGTTTTTAGCATGAGATTGAATTGTCTCGGCTCAGTTAAATCTTTTGATCCACACTTATCGCAACTAGGGTTAACTAAGTGATCTGCTCTCATCCGATGCTTACATGTGCGGCAATCGACCATAGGATCGGAGAAGGTGTCTTCGTGTCCAGAATATTTTAAGACTAAGTGGTTTGTGATAATAGATGCATCTAGTCCTTCAATGTCATCTCTTTCATGTACCATTGATTTCCACCATGACGTTTTAAGATTATTTTTTAGCTCGATTCCAAGAGGTCCATAATCATATAGACCTTGGAGCCCTCCATATATTTCTGAGCTTTGAAATATAAACCCTCTCCTTTTACAAAGGGATATTATGTCTTCCATTGACGTCATGTTGACAGTGCTCTCTTCTCTCGTTTTGGGTTTTTTTTCTTATTAGTTTTTTACAGTAAATAACCTGGCCAACCATGGAGTTTAACATCTTTTTTGTTTTTTGTATACTATCGAAGAATTTAGCAAGGTGACGGATCGGTTTGATGAGGGCAATTTTTATGCACTAGGCTGGAACAAACAAGTGTCAGTTGGTCCAACCAGCTCCTCAATAAATAGAGACAGAAACTCTATAATCTTTTCAAAAAATCGTAGGGACTTAATCTAAAAGTAAACTTATTTTTACTGGAGATTTTTGATCAGATTCAAGTCTTTGAGCCGTAATATGCAGATACCGGTTAGGTTCTACATTCGCATTTAAAGGCGTTTTCAGGTATGATCTGCGTAAAAATAATTTTGCGTTAAGTATTTTTTGAAGAAAAAAAAGAATCCTTTATGCAAAAAAATAGGGTAAATTGTGAAAATTGGTTATTTAGGAGCGGGAGCTTGGGGCTTTTGCTTAGCAAATCTTTTGGCTGAAAAAGGCTATGAAGTCAAACTCTGGACAGGAAACCTCTCTCTTGCAGAAGCTTTGAAAAGAGGAGATAGCCATCCTAAACTTCGAGATCATCAAGCAGAAGAAAATCTTTTTCTTACAACAGATCTTAATGAAGCGATTGCAGACGCTGATTTGATTATTGAGTCGGTCACCTCCAAAGGGCTGAGACCTGTTCTTAATCTCGTCAAGAATTTGGGGCATAGCGAAGCAGCGATTGTTTTGACTTCGAAAGGGATTGAGCAAGGGACGGGACTTTTGATGTCTGAAGTTGCCCTTGAAGTACTGGGTAAAGATTTCCGTGAGAAAATTGGTTATCTAAGTGGCCCTAGCTTAGCAACTGAGGTGATGAAAAAACTGCCAACGTCTGTTGTTGCCTCTGCTTACGATCCAGATCTCATGATGCAAATTTGTAAAGCTTTCACCACCCCTTATTTCCGCGTCTATCCTAATCATGATATGCGGGGGGTCTCCTTCGGCGGGGCGATGAAAAACATCATTGCCATTGCGTGTGCTATTTCTGATGGGTTAGGCTATGGAGAAAATACCAAAGCTGCTCTGATGACACGCGGGCTTCATGAAATGCGTAAATTAGGTGAAACGATTGGGTGTTCATCTGAAACACTCAATGGTCTTTCTGGGTTTGGTGATCTCTGTGTTACCTGCCTATCAACGCTTAGCAGAAACTATATCTTCGGGAAACTTTTAGCTGAAGGACATACGCCTGATGAGGCGCGCGAAAAGATCGGAATGGTTGTAGAAGGAGCCTATACCTGCGTTTCTGCTTTAGAACTTAGTAAAAAAATGGGTGTTGAGATGCCGATTACCGAAGCGGTTCACTCCATTATCTGTGAAGGAATGAGTCCTAAAGAAGCTGTGGGCATTCTTCTCATGCGTGCTGTAAAGCAAGAGCACCTCTAATAACCCTGGCTTGAAAAAGGCCCCTGTTCTTATTTGATCCCTACTCTTTTTTAATAAAAGGAACCATTTTACATGGAAAAATATAAAAGAATTATAGAAAAATTTTTATCTACAAAAGGCGCATTGCCCTTTTTTGTAAAACCGTTAATTCGGGGATAGGTCCATATGTCGATAAAAAGGGTCTGGAAAATGCTATTGATGCCTTTTCAAAGCTCCACGAAATACTTATTTAGGGATCATCTTACCTATCAAAACTTTCATGTTTAATCATCAGTCTTTTGAAGCAAACATCGGAACTTCTTTAGCAATTCAAAAAGAAATGGTCCATCTTCAACGGGATTTTTAGATAGGTAGATGATTCTATTTTCCTAATCTCCATTTGAATATTCGAATCGTATCTGTTAGGTTTCTAATGTAGCAACGGGATTGTAAACCGATAGAGTTACACAATGCAATTAGAAGGTCAAAAAGTCGTTGAGGCCAAAGAGATGGCCCGTATGGAAAGAGAAAGCATTCAGAAGGGAGCTTCTGATGAGGGATATATGTTCAAAGCAGGAGAGGGGATTGCGCAGCGCATTGAAGCCTTTATCGAAGAAAAAGGACGGGCTAAAAAGGTGACCCTTCTTGCAGGAAAAGGGAATAATGGTGGAGACGCCTTTGTTGCAGGAACCTTTTTGATCCATCGCGGGTTTGAGGTGCAAGCCTATCACCTTGCCGAAGCAGTAGATTGTCGTCCACTCTGTAGAAAGTATGAGAAGATCTTTGCAGGTGCCGGAGGAACAGTTGTTCGAGGCACCGTTGTTCCCCTAGAAGGGGTGATTGTCGATGGACTATTGGGAACAGGTGTTCAAGGTATATTGGAAGGCTCCATTCGCGATGTGATTCATCAAGTAAACAATTCGCGCCTTCCTATTTTATCCATAGATATTCCCTCAGGCCTTAATGGAAATACAGGAGAAGTCAATCCCAATGCTATTTACGCAACGGAAACCATGTACTTAGGGCTGCCCAAGCTGGGTTTCTTTATCGGACAAGGGTACAATTATATTGGCAAGTTATTCCACGTAGATTTTGGACTGGATCCGAAATATTGGGCGAAAGCTCAAGGAAATGCCTATATTGTGAATGAGGATGTGATGCCTAGTCTTTTGCCACCGATTCAGCGGGTCCGTCACAAGTATCAAGCCGGCTATGTTCTTGCGCTGGCAGGATCTCCGGGAATGCCTGGAGCTGCAATACTTTCTTCTTTAGCAGCCCTTCGGTCTGGGGCGGGAATTGTCCGACTTTTTCATCCTGAAGAAATGGAAGACAAGTTTGCAGCAGCGCCTCTCGAGCTCGTTCGAACTTCCTATTCTCTCGAGGATCCATCACCCATTTTTGAAGAAGCAAAACGGGCACAAGCGTGTCTGATTGGTCCAGGCCTTGGAAAATCGGAAGGGATCCATACATCTATTCAAGCCATTGTTTCAAAGCTTAACCTTCCAATGGTTATCGATGCAGATGGTCTTTATCATATTGAGGTTTTTCCAAGAGGAGCTATTTTAACTCCCCACTATAAAGAGATGCTTCATCTGTTAGGAAAAGAGGAACTATCACATGATGATTGTCAGAAATTCGCCGATCAAAATGCAGTTACGATTGTTTTAAAGGGTGCTCCTACTTGGATTTTTCATCCAAACACAGCACCGCTGATTGTTCCTAAAGGGGATCCAGGGATGGCAACAGCTGGAACTGGAGATGTATTAACAGGAATGATCGCAGCTACTCTTGCCCAGGGGCTCGACGGAAAAGAAGCTGCAACACTTGGGGTTTATTTGCATGGTATTTGTGGAGAAATTGTAGCTGCAAAGCAGACCTCTTACGGCCTCATTGCCAGTGATCTTATCAAAATTCTCCCCGAAGCTTTTCAAACATTGCTTGCCCAATTGTCTCACGAATAAAAGGTTTTAGGCGCTTTTTCCTGTTAATAACATCCCGAATCAACGTAGAATAAAGCGAGTGAAACTTTTCATTGGGAAAAATAGTGTCTTGATCTGAAAGAAGAATGAAGCTTGATCCAATTTTTGCGATTGCGTCTTGATCTTCTGATCGCCCTACGAGATAGTAAAGAATCTCTAATTGCTTGCCCTCGGTGATGTAAATTCGCAGCCCAAACAACTCTGCAGCCATTTTTACCTTTTACGACTAAAGCAATGCCTGTTACTTTAGAACCGGCATCAAACTTAAGCTCTAAAGGTTGTGTATCACCATAACTTACGTTCAAGCAAAACAATAGTAAAGGCTTTAAGCGAAACACCGCCGCCCTACCTTTCTTAAGCAGCAATCTTGCTCTTGCTGGATGGCAAGGCATTAAAGGCTGTCTGTTTTTGTCTAACACAAATGCTTTTTGCAACTCTCAGCCTAAAGCGGGTAAACGTCTCCTCGCCAATGTTAGAAAGGCTTTTTGCGCTAACAGCACTGTCCGTTTTTCCCGCGCTGCACTGTTTAACTGTTCAAGGCAGAGCTTAGAGCTGGAGAAGCACCCTAAGGTGTCGTGACCTATCTAACGTAGCACTCTAAGTGCCTCAAGCTGGTCAACCAATCCTAAATTCAAAAGCTACAAGCTCAAACTTTAGGGCGGGGTAGTTGACTCTCAATAGTATGTATTGTACTGTTTCCCTCATCTTCTCCTAACTCTGTTGTGACCCATTCTTTACAGAGAATATAGACTGCAGCCATGATAAAGAGGATAGGAATCAAAATTTTCCAAGAAATATTGAACTGAGCAAGGATAAAGAACCCGACAAAAATGAAAAGACTAATTGCTGCATCCTGGAGCCGTTTTTGTAGAAACTGTTTTAGAGCAAGGGGAATTCCGATAACAATCATGATTTCTGGCCACCAAGAGTCAATGAAAAAAATCACGGCTAGCCCAGTTAAAAGGAGGGCAGTTGAAAGAGCTTTTGCTTTATTTTTTGCAATGAGAGGTTTTGCTATTGAAGCTCCTTATTTATGTAAAAGGCGATATTTTTTCCTAGCAACCCCTTTCTGTTTCGGAGAAACAAAAGAGCGTTTTTTGGTTGAAACAATCGCTTTTGGATAGCAGCGCATCTTTTCTATCGTTGTGTTAGGGAAAAACTCTGCGAGAATCACTGGAGCTTCATCTCCACGCTCTGCCATTTGACTTGCACTGTAAAGACATAAGCCAACACCATTTCCTTTTCCATAGCCCTCAAAAAGAGCAATATTTCCTTTAATGGTCACATTGAAGTCATTACTTTTAATCTTTTCTTTTCCGAGTTTGTCTTGAAGGGCTGTAAAATCTATATCTTCGGTGTGAGATCCATCGTGAAGACGAGTTGCATAAACTTTTCCAGATCCATGGTCAACAAACAGATCTATTCCTGTGACGCGGTTTGTTTTGATAACCTTTGCTAATTCTCGAGTATCGACTATCAGAGACCAGCGAGACTCTGTGCGATTTTTGGTCGCAAATTTTGATTCAACTCCTTCAGGTGTCACCGTATTCTTTCTCAAAATGGAAGAGTAGCTGGCCGTTTTTCCACCGCAATTTTCTGTCCAAGATCCTGGAAAGGGTTGGTCTTCATAGGTCATTACAAGATACTTTGTGTTATCAACGGCTCGATCGATTGCAAGGTTTTGAAGAATAAGAGCGGTGCCACGATATCCTACTTCTTCTTTAGTAATGTGCCAAAAAGCATCATCATTGAGCAGAGCTCTATAATAAGCGTCTGTTCGGGCAATAATTGCAACAGCATCAAGGACGTTAGGGGGAAGAGTTGGAGAGACATGCTCATTGAGAATGCTTTTAACATAGCTTTCAACATCAACTTCGTTGATGATACTTAATGTATTTTCGATATTATAAACTTCAATTGCTCCACGGTACTGGATCCCATTGACCAAAAAGGTTGTGTCTGGGCTTGTAGGGACAATTTGAAGTTGGTAAATTCCCAGAAAGTTTTCCCCCCACTTCATTCCTTCTTTGTGCGGGTAAAGATAGAAACGTTTGCCCCATTTTCCTAACCCTTCTTTTTTTCCATTTTCTGGATTGTAGATAGCGTAAGGGCCCTTCACTTCAAGAAGGATTCCCTCAATGCTTTTTTCTAAAAGAACTTTGATAGTTGCTGGCTTTTCAGTACTTGTATCGGTTAAAGGGGACTTTTCTATAGTAAAAGCGAGTAGGGGTAAAAAGAATACAAATAAAAGAAATTTAGCTTTCATCACGTATTTCTCCAGAAGATTGATTAGAAGCTATCGAGCGTCCTAGATGTTGATAAGCTAGTTTAGTCACTTCCCTTCCCCGGTGGGTACGTTTGATAAAACCCTGCATGATGAGGAATGGTTCATGCACCTCTTCAAGTGTGGTTGATTCTTCTCCAAGGGCAGCAGCAATGGTGTTAATGCCAACAGGCCCCCCTTCGTGATGGTCAATAATGTGCTTTAGCATGCGTTTATCCATTTCGTCAAGACCCCGAAAATCGATATCCAACATTTCAAGGGCATTACGTGTTGTGATTTTATCAAGTTTATTGTCGCTGCGCATTTGAGCATAATCGCGTACCCACTTCAAGAGGTTATTAGCGATTCGTGGGGTTCCTCTAGAGCGCTTAGCTATTTCTAAGATCGATTCGTCATTGATTCCCACTTTTAAGATTGAAGAAGAACGAGCAAGGATATCTGCTACAAAGTTTGAGGCATAGTATTCAAGGCGGCAGGCGAATCCAAACCGAGATCTAAGAGGAGAACTCAGTTGTCCCATGCGAGTTGTTGCTCCTACGAGAGTAAAAGGGTTGAGTGTCACTTGCACACTTCTTGCTTGGGGGCCCGAATCCAGCATGAGGTCAAGTCTAAAGTCTTCCATAGCAGGATAAAGATATTCTTCCACTGTTCGATTCAGACGATGGATTTCATCGATAAAGAGAATATCACCCTCTTTTAAATTGGTCAAAATTCCTGCCAGATCAGCGGGTTTTTCAATCGCTGGGCCAGAGGCTATGATAAGTTCTGTTCCCATCTCACTTGCGAGAATATAACCTAGTGTCGTTTTCCCAAGTCCTGGGGGTCCATGAAAAAGAGCATGGCCAAGAGCTTCATTGCGCTTTTTTGCAGCGCCAACAAATACTTTGAGTTTTTCAATGGCAGTAGGCTGCCCAATGAATTCACCCAAACAGCTTGGGCGGAGTGTCAGCTCTAGCTTATTGTCTCTTTTTTCCCATGAGGATTGTATGAATGGGGGTTTTGTCATTTTTCAATCACTTTCTTACTTGGCTCCATAAGAAAATAGTAGCAAGAAAAGGATTTCAAGCGCTATATCTAATCTCAGAACACGGCATTTTTTTGTTGCAAGAGGGCAGGTAAAGCAAAGATAAACTTTCTTGAACGTCGAAATTCATAGCGAAAGGGCTAAGAAGAAAAAAAGTTTTTCGAAGTCGCAGCCGTCACATAAGAAAAAGTGTTATGCTTCTTACGATCTAATAAAAAATGGAAAAACTGGAACTAGCGGTGGTAAAATGAGTTTAAAGTCAGATAAAGAGATTCGAAAAATGGCATTAGAAAAAGGGATGATTGAACCTTTTGTCGATGCGCAAGTGAAGAGTGTTGAAAATCAGAAAATTGTTAGTTATGGTCTCTCAAGTTATGGATACGATGTTCGCATAGGAAAGCGTTTCAAAGTCTTTACCAACGTTCACAACACGATTGTCGATCCTAAAAACTTTAATGAAGATGCATTTGTCGATATTGAAGGGGATGTTTGCATTATTCCTCCCAATTCTTTTGCCTTAGCAAACACCGTTGAATATTTCCGGATTCCTAGAGAATATCTTACCATTTGCTTGGGAAAATCAACTTATGCAAGATGCGGTATTATTGTGAATGTTACCCCTTTTGAGCCAGAATGGGAAGGGCATGTAACGATTGAGATCTCGAATACGACTCCACTTCCTGCTAAAGTCTATGCAAATGAAGGAATCGCTCAGGTTCTTTTCTTTGAAGCTCAAGAAGTTTGCGACATTTCTTATGCAGATCGCGCGGGGAAATACATGAAGCAAACAGGAATCACCCTTCCGGCAATGTAATGGACCTACAAGGGTGAAAGATATTTTTTTTATTCCACACTTTTTGATTTCTCGTCTCATGCACAACGTGGTCAAAAAAAGGTGACAAATTTGTTCAAAAACTTAAAGAAATCAAATGAACCCTTTAATTGCAGGATAGCTTTATAAACAGTGGTTGGATAAAGATTTTTTTTAAAAACTGGTGGGTGATTGCTTTTGCCTTGATGGCTTGTGGATTTTATCTCCAAGCGATTCATAAAAAAAACCGTCTAGTTCAAACTTTGCAAGAAAGAGTCAACGATTTATCCCGCGCAACATGGGAGGCAGAAGAAAAAAAGAAAGGACTTGTTTTGCGAATTCAAAGTCAAGAAGACCCTGAATGGTTAGAAATGGTATTAAAAAAAAATCTCGGGGTAACTGCTGACGGAGAGTTGAAGGTGGTGTTTGAATGACCCTTTCCTTGCTTATCATCATTCTTGCAGTTTTACTCTTTAGCTCTGGATTTTTATCCGCATCGGAAACAGCCCTTTTTTCTCTTTCTGAAATGAAGGTTCGCGCTTATCGCCAAGGTACTGATACAAGAGGGCATTTAATCGCTCGCCTTCTTTCAAAACCAAGAAAGCTTCTCGTGACAATTCTCATGCTTAACGTTTGTGTTAACATCTTAGTGCAAAATGTTGTTTCGGGAATTTTCGGAACCTTCTCAAGTTGGGCTCTTACGTTAGGTATTCCTCTTCTTTTGACATTGATTTTTGGTGAAGTCATTCCCAAATCCATTGCTTACCCTAAAAATACCTTTATTGCCTATCATTCTGCTCCTGTTATTTGGAGGGTTGCATGGCTTTTAAACCCTCTTTGTAATGGAATTACTTTTATTACATCGGGAATTTCCAAGTTTTTTTTCTTTTATCTAAGGAAACAAAAAGAAATTGGGATTGAGGAGCTCAAGCTAGCGCTTCGGACATCTCAAGAAAAAGGAACTGTATCCACTGAAGAAGCAAAACTTGTCAGAGGCTATCTTAACTTAGAGGAAGACTTAGTCAAAGAGCTGATGTGTCCAAAGAATGCAGTCCTCTTTTTTGATATCAAAGAGCCACTTTCAAAATTGATTCATCTGTTTGTAGATGAAGAATGCACACGAGTACCCGTTTGCAATGGGGATTTAGAAAATATCTTGGGGATTATGACAGGAGGAAGCTTTTTTCTTCATCGAGATCATTTTCAATCTTCCCATGACATCATTCCCTTTTTGCAGAAAGCTCGTTTTGTTCCAGAGTCGATGATCACTCAAGCTCTTTTAAAATACTTTTACGAGCATGAAGAAACGATTGTGGTGGTGGTTGATGAATATGGCTCTATTTCAGGACTTATTACTTTAGAAGATCTTGTTGAAACCGTTATTGGGCAGATTACTGATAGAAGAGATGAAACAGGTCATTATACGCAGCCTTCCGAAGATATTGTGATCGCAAGTGGAAAGCTTGAATTGATTGAATTTGAAGAGATTTTTGATTACCACTTAGAAAGCCCTAATAATATGGCTACTATAGGAGGTTGGCTGACAGAGCTTTTAGGGGATATCCCTAAAAGTGGAGCGAAGGTGGAACGACATGGTTTTTTATTCCATGTTTTAGCTTCAGATGCGAACCGTGTACGCCGCGTCTATATTCGTCGTCTTCGGTCAAAAAAGAGGAAAAAAGATGGATAATTGGACCTTTTTTCTCCTCCTCGTTCTCATTTCACTGATCGTACAAGGATTTTATTCGATGCTCGAGATGGCTTGTGTTTCCTTTAATCGAGTTCGCTTGCAATTTTATGTTAGTCAAGATAATCGACGGGCTAAGTGGTTAAGTTCTCTATTAAACAATCCTACACGTCTTTTTGGTACGACATTAATTGGTGTGAATGCTGCAATGCAGTTTGGATCTGAGTGCGCGCGCCGCTTTTATTCCTCCCTTGAGCTTAGTCCCGATTGGGCCCCTATTACCCAGATTTTTATTGTCCTTATTTTTGCTGAACTAGCTCCGATGTTTGCTGCCCGTCGGTATGCAGAAAACGTTGTCATGCTCGGAATCCCGATCATTTACCTAACTTCATTTATTTTAAGGCCTGTCATTATTGTTCTAGATTTGCTTTGTCGCTTCATAAATTTCCTTTTTGGTATCAAAAACCATTCCGGACTTTATTTAAGCCGTGAGGAGCTTCAGAAAGCGATTGAAGAAAGAGAAGATTCTCCAAAAGAGAGATTGGACCCCATCTTAGTGAATATCTTTGCCTTAAAAAATAAGACAGCAAAAGATTTGATGGATCCGATAGGGGAAATGAAATCTATTGCTTCTGAGAATACGGTAGGCGACTTAAAGACTCTCCTTGCTTTGCAAGCCCTCCCTTTTATTCCTGTTTATCATAAAAGTCTTCAAAACATTGTTGCGGTTGCTTTTCCTAGGGACCTTCTTCGTCTTACTGATGATACTCGCCTAAAAGCCTATTGCCGCTCTCCTTGGTTCATTACGGAGAAAAACTCTATCCTTGAAATCATTAAAGAATTTCGCCGCAACAATCAGAGTTTAGCCATTGTTCTTAACAATCAAGGACAAGCTGTTGGGACATTGACACTCGATGCGGTTGTTGATGAGATTTTTGGTCATCGTGATGATTGGATTTCCTTTGGCGAATATGTTCCTGGGAAAGGAAAAGTATTTGTCGATAGATCCTTTCCAGGAGATACCCTCGTTTCTGAGGTGAACAAGTGGTTTTCTATTGAAATTCCTTGTAATCATGGAATGACTCTAGAAGATCTTATGCAAGAATACCTAGGTCATCGTCCCGATCGAGGAGATGTTGTTCGCGTCGATAACCATGAGCTTTCTGTAGAAGATACATCCCTAATTGCTGGTCGTACGATTCTCATTCGTTCTACAAGGTCACTATAGCTAAGTTAATGTAAAATTAGGGTGATCTTGACGAGCTATTTTTGATGGAATTTGGTTTCTTAAAACCAAGAACATTGTCCACGAAATAACGAGAGATTTTAAGAAGACAAAAGGCATTGAGAAGATCTAAAGAAGATAACCAAATTTTAAAACAACTTAGCTATAAAAACTCACTTTTGTTCTTGCGAGCTGTAGAAATGAATTTGTAAAGCTAAGAAGTCTCTAGACTTTGGGTTAAACTCTTAATCAAATGAGTTGTTCTTTGAATGTCCTCTGGAGTGTTCATCCGAGAAAAAGAAAAACGAATTGAAGAAGAAGCTCTTTCCTCCCGATATCCCATGTTGATAAGGGTACGGGAGAGTTCCACTGCCCCTGAAGCGCAAGCAGAAGTGCGGGAAGCGGCAACATGGTGCATATCAAGGTAAATGGAAAGAGTTTCTCCATCAATCCGAGGAAAATAGAGATTGCTTGTATTAGAAATGCGAGGTCCTTTTCCATTGACCTCAACATCGAAAACCTGAGACTCGAGTTGTTTTTCAAATTGATCGCGCAGAGACCTCACGTAGGCAAAACCTTCATCTTTATTGATAGTTTCAAGAGCTTTTGTCATTCCAACAATGCCAGGCAAGTTTTGTGTTCCTGATCGTAGGGTTTTTTCTTGCCCTCCCCCTGTTAATAGGGGGGATAGTTTGAGTCCTGAACGGACAAAAACAAAGCCTACTCCGGGAGGTCCATGAAACTTATGAGCAGAAAATGCCATTGCAGCAACACCTTCAGGAATAGAAAAAGATTCTTTTCCTAATAAAGCCACACCATCTAAAATGAGAGGGACATTAGTCCTTTTCGCAACTTCAGCAATTGCCTCCATATCTAGCTTTATTCCAGTTTCACTATTGACTGCTGATAGGACAATGAGTCTCGTATTCGGCCGAATAGCTCTTTGTAGATCTTCAACTTTAGGAGCGCCATAAAAATCGATAGGAAGATAAGTAACAGCAGTTCCTTTTTGTTTTAGTTCTTCTAAGGTGTTAAAGACGCAAGCATGATCGATGGGAGACGCAATAACATGGCATGAGAGATCGGATAAGGCTCCACGAATCAAAAAGTTCATTCCCTCTGTTCCACCAGAAGTAAAAAGAATTTCGTCCAATTTAACGTTGAGAAATTTTGCAATAATATGGCGGCACCGTCCAAGGGTTTTGCGGGCTCTTTGACCAAAATAATGGCTGCTTGAGGGGTTATTCGGGGAGGCGCTTAGTTCTTTGATCATCGCAGCCAGAACATCTGGATCTAGGGGAGTTGTTGCGTTATTATCTAGATAAATAGTCTTTTTCATCTGTTTTGATAAGGACCACGGTTACATTGTCGTGGCCCCCTTGTTGTTTGGCTTGCTTGATTAATGTTTCTGTGGCACTTTCGATGCTTCTAGTGGTTGTTAAAATATCAGTGATTTCTTTATCACTGACCTGGTCTGTGAGACCATCGCTACACATCAAATATATATCATTTGGGCTTACTGGAGCAATGTGTATCTCCGCCTCTACATCAGTTTGTGTCCCGATGGCTCGCGTTAAAATATTTTTATAACGGAAGTTTTGTGAATTTTCTTTTTTTACTTGTCCTTGCGCAATCATCTCATTTTTTAAGGAATGGTCAAAGGTGAGCTGTTGTAAAAGTCCTTTTCTAAAACGATAAATACGACTATCTCCAACATGGCCATAAATGAGAGAACACTCATGAAAGAGGAGAGTACAAATTGTTGTTCCCATTCCTTTGTAATCTTTTTTCTTTTTCGCCAAGTGATGGACCCAATGATTGGCATTTTCGATGTAGACTTTATTGAAAGAAGACAGATCAAAAATTGTCCAATTTCGTTCAGAGGATCTAAAAAGCTTTTCAATAGAAGCGCAGACAAATCTGACTGCTTCGTTAGCAGCAACCTCTCCAGCATTATGTCCTCCCATGCCGTCAGCAATTGCAAAAAAACCATGCTCTTTGAGATTCAAGAAAACATCTTCATTCTTTCTTCTAACAAGGCCAGTATCTGTCATTCCAAAGCAGCTCAGCTTATAAGTACAGGCGTTCATGGCTAAGTATTTTCTCTCTATTGACAACGTTAGAATAGTCTAAGGGGTTTAGACGCTCTCTCAAGAATAAGAAAAGGTCTGTATCAAAGGCGTAAATCGCGTAGAAAAAAGGGCGGTTTACATTCATATAGCGGCAAAATTCCTCCTTTCCATCGATTTCAGAAAAATTTGCATTTGTATTCAATGCGGAGTTTACACCAAGAGTTCTAAAAAGGGCGTTGAGATCGAGTTTTTGGCTGATCATAAATTTAGGGAGGACCGGATCAGCACCTTCCTTTTCAATTGGAAGAGCAATGATTTGAGTGTCCTTATTTTTAAAATAATAAAGACAAGACTTCTGGTTCATCATTCTAGGATTGACTGGTTCCACTTCAACCGGTTGGAAAAAAACGATTCCAGGAGCCCTTAATAAAAAGGGTATTAGAATTATTTTAGTGGATTTAGCTAGAGTCGTTGGATCGATAAACCGAGAAATTTTACCCCCAGAATTGTCATGGATCCACTCATTCATTTTCTTGG